>Ga0041059_1000286_pt1 | contig 35391 bp, 32 predicted proteins | sample AraColnosormetaG_FD_56232 | JGI IMG/M metagenome (GOLD analysis project Ga0041059, IMG submission 56232) | Arabidopsis roots microbial communities from North Carolina, USA - Col MF nosort | ecosystem: Host-associated > Plants > Roots > Unclassified | place: USA: North Carolina | collected...
GGTAGTCAACGTTTAGTTCATGTTTTAAATGGCCAAATAAGAAGTTGATGTTTAAAATGACCACAATTTGAAACTTGACTAATAAAGTTAACGGATGATAAAGGACGTTAAAAGTTCCGTTAATGACTGACAACGGCATGTCTATTCTGGCCTGATCAACGAAAGATCATGTTTTAAAAATTAGTCAACGTTTAGTTCATGTTTTAAACGGCCACATACGAAGTTGATGTATAAAATGACCATTTTTTGAAAATTGGAGGATTAAATGACATTTTTCCCATTGTTTTACTGATAATACAAATGAAGAGTACAAATGATGATGTTTAAGATGCGAGATGTTTCTAAGAGATGAATACATACGGGAAAATTGATTGAATACAAAAAGTTCTGGTTCGTAATAAAATTATCCCATTTATCTCTCTTCTCCTTTGCTTATAATCAAGCTCACAATCCATATCCTCTCTGCGATCTTCTGGTGGCCACCGATCTTAGTCAATCCGAACCGCGATTTCGAACTTATTCACCCTTCATTATGGACTTCATTGGGCATGTCATTTGACTTTTCCTGTGTCGAGTTTAGTGACACACCCAACACCAATAGTGTCTATTTTACAAAATAAGTTACGAAGACTGTATATCTTGGTACATATAAAAACGAGAATGGAAATTGGAATCAATATTGGCTCTACACCAATAGGATCAGATTTTGTTAATCTTCGCATTAAAATCGAAGACGCCTTAATAAAGCAAGTCAGGGAACTCCAGTGCCTGCATATAGAAACAATCAGGCACACTACCATAAACAAACAAACAAAAACAACCAGTTACTAGTGCAATAAGTTCGATGTTATGTTTGTTAATTACCACAAAACTGTGTACAAGTGATAGTCCAGTGGTATATCCTTACTACGAGTCAAGTTCTCAACGTCTCTTGGAACTGGATAAGTTCTACTTTCATCCATATCTGTGTACGTACTCTCTATATACATTGTGTCCTCACCAAACCCCATGGCTAGAGCTAGTTTAGGAACGTCAAGGTAGAACCACGCAAGCGAACTTGGATAATTTACTAGAGTATATATGCCTGGAGTTTCACTTTTCCTAACTACACCCACCACTTCCACATGCATAGCCCTAGAGACTTGGTCCTGCTAAAAAATATTCCAATAACACTTAACTATGATATCAAATCATGCAATGAATGATTGAGTACTCATTAAGTTTATGAAATGAAGACCAACCTCAACAATCATTGGGTTGTTCAACTTGTACCAGAACTTCGACAAGAGACTTTGTTGAGAGGAGAGAAGTTTATTAGCTTTTCTTGACTCTTTTGCAGCAGCAACAAGACCACCAGTACCTAGAGATTCTAGAGAATTTTCTTTCCAATCCGAAGGAACCCATCCGCGATTTACTAGAATAGGGGACTTCATACTAGTGACAAAAGGAAGAAGAAAAAGATAGTTAGACCATGTTTGTTTGTTTGTTTGTTTTGGTGCATTTGTATGCAACCTTATTTGTAAGAGACACAAAATTTGCAAGTATTTGCATCTAGTCTAGATGTTGCATCCAAACACTTAAATATACAAGAAAAAAGATATTTGCATCAAGATGGTATATATGGAGATCAAAAAGACTTTAGTTTGGTTTGCGCATATAGAGAGTAAATCCCTGACCTATTAGGTTCATTAGGGATTGGCAAAAGAGGTGTAATGACATAAAAGCCAATTTCAGAACTTTTAGACATGGATCTAGGCTTTGGACCCACATAGATCGATCTTTGCTCATCGAAAATGCCTTTGCATACCACCCGTCGAAATCCTAACCCATCCAAATCTTTCGTTGTATTCAGCTTCATTGGTTTCATTTCCAAGCATTGTTTTCTAGAATCAAGATGTTCCTTGTACTTGAAACAAAAGAGTTTGAACAAATTCTTTAGCAGATCAAAGAACAACACGTATAATTAAAATGTATATAATGAAAATCACAGACCACTTGTGTTTGTAGGAACTTATACGTCTCACCGAGACCATAAGTAGTGAATCCAACTAAGTACCATAACAACGCTGACCCTCTTTTCTTCTCTGCAAAACATTTTTACACAAAGATTCAGAACCAAGATTCAGAACTTAATCACAAATTAGACGAGAGAGAGCATGTGCAAGATACTTGCGGGTGGTGGAGCTGAAGAAAGCAATTGGCTCTCAAGATTGGAAGTTTGTGAAGCAGCAGGGAGATTGCTAGTAGTAGAAGAAGACATGTACTGACTTTGAGAAATCAACCTCTTAAATATCTTGGAAACGAGTTTTGTCATCTTTTTCTCCTCCAGGATCTTCTCTTTGTCTCATCCAAGATTCTTGATCTACTATATATGGCGACGACGACGAGGACTGATTAAGTATATAAACTAATGTTTTATTTTCTGATATAGCACATGGCACCAACTAATTAAATGACTTTCATCTGCTGGTGGAAATATTTTATATCAATTATCGAAAAAAAAGTATAAACATAAAGTTGACTTCAACAAAATCTAGAAGAGCTTGAATAGTCTTACTTTTATGTTTTTTATACACATGCAAGAGTAAAGACAAAACATACAGTATCCAAATTAAATTTATAGGATATATATAAATAACTTGCTTTTACAAGCCCAGTGTACTAAAATCTGAATAAACAAAAGCTATAACAACTATACTATAGTCTATAGGATACAGAGCCAGAGAAAAAAGAAAAAGCCTTTAGAACAATGAGGGGTCTAAATTGGTTTTAGTGCAGATGATGAGCTGGAGGACAGCTTACACATTCAGACATCAGTGTTCTACAGTCTATTGATGACTTGTTGTCTACGTAATAAGGTGATACGTTAATGACCCTGCAAGAAAACGAAGCCAATATACAGCAAACCTGTGTTTTGATATTGTGAATAAGTGAATAATCTTGTAGCTCAGTACCTTTCTTTGCGTTTCTCTAAGAACCGAGCCAAGGATGCTTTGCGTGTTTGTGGTAAACCCACTGTATTAAATCATAGCAAGATTTTTTGGTTATAACAAACTAAACCTAAGATAGAAGTTTGATGACAAAACATTAATAGGAGTTAAGACTTCATTTATAACCTGTTGGAGCCATAGAGAAGGCAGCAGTTTGGTTGTTGCGCGTGGATGCTAAACTCGCCTTTGTTTTTGTTGGTCCAAGTCCAGTAACCCCGTTGGATCCACTACTTCTGGTTTCAGAGACAATGTAAGAGATGGAAGGCAGGAAACTAGGAGGCATAGTTGGAGGATCAGTGGTTGGAAGAGAGTGATGAACCAGTTTTTGAGGTTTAGGTTGTGAAACCGGTTTAGCATGAGGTCCATTTCCGGCTAGCAACATGATAGCTTGGGCCTATGAATACAAAATAAATGAAGAAGTAAGGACAAAGATTTATCATATCTATGAATCATTAACATACTGTATGTTGAAACCAGGTTAGTAACTTTCTATAACTTCAGCATGTCTATACGTGAAACTTATTTCTTTGATTGAATACTTAGTCAGTGGATAGCTTGGACTGTAATGTAACACATATTGAAGGAAATTTGGTTACCTTTTCAGGAGCTATGTCTTGGTAAACTAATACTGAACCGGCATAAAAGATTGTCAACTGAGGGGGAAGTGGTTTTGAAGAAGATCTGGAGATGAACATAAAGGAGCTCGAGTCAACTATAGAAGTAAAGAGGTTCTGTATCTGATGTTAAACAGAAGAAGATAGAATGCAGTGCATGCCTAATAGTGGTTGGAGCAGGAAATACTGAAACTGGAGGTGCCATGATAGGAGATCCTCCTAAATGTTGGTGGTTTATGAAACTGTTGATGTAGTTTGGTTCGGACATGGAGACTGTGATGGTTGTTTGGTCTTGCTGACTGGAACCTGGGAACACTCTGTCTTCCTGAGATCATTTTGTATCAATTTTGAGACCAGAAGAAACTAAACCAATTGCCAAGCTTTCTTACAAGGTCACTAAATCACACTTTATCACTACTTTTTTTCTTTTCAAGAAATAGCCTAACCTGTAGTGAGCTGAAGTAAGTTCTCTGGTTTTGATCCATTGCAGCAGAAGAAAGCAAATGATCATTGACTGTGTTTACACGCGTTTCTTGTTGGGATGTCCCAAAAGAAAGAAACTGAGGACCAGAACCGACTTTGCTTGAGAATGACCAATCCATCATACCTCTACTTGGGGCTGAAACATGAGCAAATGTCTTTAGATTTTATCAAACTAGGAAACACTCAGATCTAGCTATGCTAAAGTGGACGACTCTTAACATTAGATTCATCAACAATGAACAAATCTGCATAAAGCCAAACACACTGGGGAAAATAGTGATCATACAAATACTTTCAAGAAATGGCACGTTTCGGAATATAAAAAGACAAGAACTAACTATTAAATTCCTCGTGGGTAAGTAAATTATTCATCCAAATTGTAACTTGATCTAAATTTAATACCCAACATGATCCTAACTTAATCAATGAGTCTACTTGGATAGAAATAAAACTTAATCAAGTCACAATCAATCTTGCTTTTATATAATTCAACTTGCATTTGTTGTTAAATCTCTAATCGTCAGCCGGTCGCTATATAACGCATTCTTTTCCCAACATTTCACGTCTTCGTTTTTAAATAATACTGATAGAATTCAAGTTGCTTAATAAACCTTAAAAAATGGCATAAACTTTTCAAAAAGAATAACCAGCCAATGTTCTAATTCTCAATATTCAATCCGGCTTTGAAAAAAACAATCTTTTCTAAAGAAGATACTATTGTATTGAAACCAATTGATCAATTTTGTAAGCAACAAAAAAAATATAGCATTTTTGTTCTGTCGGTGTCGGCTGTTTGAAGAAAAAAACGAAATTATTTTGAAAACACTCAACATTACCAACAGCTTTAGAAACATGCATCACCTAGTCACCTAGAAAATCAAGTTTGTTCTCTGAATATTATTTTTCAAAGATAATACTAACACTTGTTAAATTACTAACGTCAACAAGTTTGGTGTTTGCTTGTATAGTTGTATACTTGTACATTTGTAGTTTGCAAAAAATATTTAATGAAAAAAACTTCAAAAGTAGATCGTGAACGTATGAATTTTCTAACTATCGAGTCCCAAAACGTGTTTTTTCATCGGCTACGTCAAACAAATTCGAGTAGCTAAATTTCTGTCTATAGTACTAAAACCTAATTTCTTAAATATATATCAAGAAAAAAGAAACCCTAATTTATTTTTTCTCTTCCCGAGAAAACGAAGAAAAAATTTCTTGTTCAAGAAAAAACCAGACAGTAGGACTCCCAATCAAGCTAGAAAAACAATATATATGTACTTGAACAATAAACAAAAAAAGAGATTACAAAAATAGAAACAAAAAAAAGTGAGATGAAAAACACAATCATCAGATCATAATGGAAGATGTTGAAGATGAATTACCTGAATCTTCGTTAGTTTCCTCCTTCACAGTTATCGGAGATAACTTTGATCCCAGCCCGAGAAAATCTCTCTCCATCAGGCTTATCAATCGTTGAGAATACAAAAACGGTTTAGCTTTCGCGGGGGAGAAAAAAAATGTCACCGGAGAAGAGAAGAAATGAGAGATCAGAGAGAATTAGTAACAATTGAAGGACTTTGGAGAGAAATGAAAAACGTGAGTTGAAGTTACACACACCGCCGATTTATGATTCCTCTAATGATGTATACATATATTTTTTTAATATAAATCATCCGATGCGGTATGTGTATATCCCACGTCTGCTTTCCTGTTCCGGAATAAACTTCCAATATTAGAAATTCAATCATCGGATATAAATATATATATTTATTTTTATTTTGAACAACTTGGATATAAATATATAAATATATAAATATGTCGTTAATATCAAACTTAAAATAATGTTTTACATTATTTATTTTTATATTTAAAGCTGATAAGCATTATAATAAGAACCCTTATTCTCAAGTTAAAAGAGAGCAATTATTTGTAGTGCATTGAGTCATTGACTCATTCATTCTACACAACAAAACATGGTAATAATGTGGTTGAGAAGAGCTTTCACCGTCGTCTCGATCCCTCTTCATACAAAGTTTGAATTCTTGCTTTGGGTCATGCAGTGCCTCATTATTGATTTATCTTTGATTAATGTTTTTTTTAGATAAGAATTAACCTATAGATCGTAGCCATCCCGGATGAATGGCCTTCTTTTTTATAGAGATTGATGGTTTTTCTCGTTTAAAGTTTTTTTTGGTATGCTCATGTCCTTGTTAAAAAGGCTAGATTTCATTTGTTAAAATCTAGCATTTATGCTTCGTATTGGTTCTCCCATACGGAGAACTTCCTCTTTTACTGTTGTTAGATTTCGTTTGTTAATATATCAAAGTATTTTTGTTTTTGGATAAACCCTAAGAGTTCCTAAGAAAGAGGTTATTTTCGGAACTGTAAGAGTTAATAGTCATGAGGTTAAATTACAAGTACATGTACACTGCTGAGCTCCCATGTTCATACCAAGTTCGAGTGTATGGAGCTTACCCTTGGCATTATGAATTTATGAGCAAGCTGCAAAACTTGCCACATAGAACCAGAGCCAGACCAAAAAAATATAAGGCTCCATACGAATTATGGAAAAAACAATTCTTCTTGAGATTATATAAGTCATTACCATATAATATTTTTAAAATTAAAAATTAAAGTTTATAAATATATTCTAATAAGCTGATTTTATATAGGTTCCAGATTTTAAAAAGAAAAAACATAACAAAAAGAGAACGTTGAACACAAGTTTTAGCAAAGTTGTCGATAGAGGGACACAATGAGATATGGTTCCCATACGTTACTCCAAAGTATCCCTTTTTACTTGGTTGGTTGTGAAAAACAGAATTTGAGTAGAGAGACAATGAGAAAGTGGTATGTAATGTAGATTCGAGTTGCATTTTTTGCAATGAACAGGTAGAGAGACGAAGGAACACTTATTTTTCCACTGCGCCTACTCAAAAAAGATATGGGAAGACTTAACAAGGGGAATTCTCTCGGACAGATATTCGGCGAGTTGGACAGAGGTTATGAAAACTTTATCTAAAAACCTTCTATACAAAACGAAGAGCTACATACTTAGGTATGCACTACAGACAGAACTCTATACACTCAATTTGGAATGAACAAAATAGGAGGAGGCATCAGGCATGGGGAGCAATCATCACCGACGGAAATACTTGTGAAGATTATAGACAAGAATCTTAGAAACCGTTTGAGCACAATTCAAGGTAGTGGAGGATTGAAGTTCAAAGATGGCATCCAAGTTTGGTTTAAAACTTTGAATCAAGGCAATAGATAATAGACAATTAGAAGTTCCTTTTCTTTAAAAAAACTCTCAAAACAATTAGCATTTCATATGTAACAAGTTTATTTTTCTTTTTAATATAATTTAACATTAAATTCAAAAAGAAAAAGTTTTAACATATTTTTATTATAAAAATCTGAATTAATTTAGTAAGAAATAAATAAAAATACTTGTTATTCGAAAAATCTGAATTAGTTTAATTAGAAGTAAATAATTACAAAAATTATCTATTAGGTCCATATCAAATAATTTATATAGATATTATCTTCTAACATTAAATATAACTATAACTATTCAAATTTGTATCTAACAATTATTACTTTAGTGGGTGCAAATATATCAAATTCCAGCAGTGTTGAAAATTTGTTAGATTTCTTTATTCATATATAAATAATAATATGCCCAAAAGTTTCTAATATTAATTAAAGCTAAATTTTCGAAAGAAAAAAAAATGTTATTTGACTGCAACGATAATGAAAAATTAAAAATTAGTTGGATTGATTAACTCAATTATAAACAAAAATACGACCGAAATATCTTTTATTAATCAAAAATTCAAAACTATAACTTTTGTACATACATAATAAATTATTACACGATTTAGTATGAACATATAAAATCACAACGATAATTAAAATTAGTTAGATTTATTAATTTAAATATTTAAAATTACGCGCGAAAGGCGAAAGCTTCTATATAATATCAAAAAATTCAAAACTATGTAATTTCTTTCTATTTTTCTCCAAAAATTTAAAACTCTTCAAGTCACAATAAATTCATTTATGATAAAATCTTCAAGAAATTATATTCATAGTCTTATCTTTTTTGTTTTCTTCATTCATAGTCTTATCTACTTTACTCATTTATGCATATAAAATAAGAAAATGCAGTCCTTAGTACTTAATCTTCAGTTTGAAAGTCATTAACGTTTAATCATAGTCAAGTTTCGTCTTTAACAGGTTTGACTATTTGTTTCCCTAATCTTCTTCGTTTTAGGCTTTAATAAAAGATTAGTGTCCCACTTAACAGTTACGTCCGTCGTCTTCTTCGTCCATTCATCGAAAGCTTGGTTTTGAATTTTCTTAAGTTTTTGAAATCGTAACGGAGATTGAAGGTAAGAGACATAGCGAGAAGAGATTTTGCTTTTGAATTGGATATGGCGTTTTGGAATTTTGCCGTAACGTGTTTGTTGTGGTAAGGTTTGAGGTTTGGAAATCTCTCGAGAGAAGTCAAATATGGTGTTCAAGAGCAAACTCTTCTTCTCCTCGAAGAAATCGAGATCTTCTAGTCCCAGTAGCAGCAACAGTCCACGATCTGTTGGCTCCGATTCTCCGATTCGATCCGATAAGAAGAAACCGAAATCAAATTCTAAAGAGGAAACTCGGAGCCCTAATACGAAGAAGCATGTCTCAGCGAAGGGTAAAGAAGCTTCGTTAGAAGTTCACTCTTCTAGTCCAGGCAAATCAAACTCGTCATCTTCTGGTTCCGAGGCGAAGAAACCAATTACTGAAACGCCGGCGACTTCTGACGTGAAGGAGGAATCGCCGGCGTCGGTTTCGCCTATCATGGCTTCATCTTTGGGTTTGAATAGAATCAAGACGAGGTCTGGCCCGTTGCCGCAGGAAAGTTTTTTCAGTTTTGAGAATGATTATGCAATTCCGGTCTTACCGTGTTACAAGTTGTCGAAGTTGGATACTGGCAAGAAGGAAGCTGGAAGCAGCAAGGTAGATATTGGACCGCTAAGAAGCAGCAATCCCGCGTTGCTGGCTTCGGGAACTGGTATGACTTCAGATGCTCAAAATTCTCTTGATCATGTTGTTGAATGATATGTTGTGTGACTTGTGTCCATCTCATCCTAAGACTTCTTGCATTTTATGGTGGCACCGTTGGTATTTCAGTTCTTGCTTCTCAAGTTTGATTTTGATGTTACAAAGCAGGTCAATTCAAGGTATCACCTACCATATCTGGCCCTGAAGGAAGCGCAGAAGTTTGCACACCAGAGGTATTTCTAGTCTGCTTACCGATAAAAAGAGAGTATGTGCTATCTATATACATCAGCTCTATGTGACCTTTGTGACTTGACGTCTATCGTTTTAGAATTCATACGATTTGGATGATCCAAAAGAGTCAGACTCGCCTCGTTATCAAGCTTTACTTCGTATGACCAGTGCTCCAAGAAAGAGGTTTCCTGGTGATATCAAGAGCTTTTCTCATGAGCTGAACTCGAAAGGTGTTCGGCCTTTTCCATTATGGAAGCCTCGTAGGTTAAATAACTTGGAGGTAGTCTTTGAGGCTACTTTTTCTGTATTAGTTTCATCTTAAATCTGTTCAATGCATTCTCTAATCATCTCTCTTATGCAGGATATCTTGAATCTAATTCGAACCAAGTTTGATAAAGCAAAGGAAGAAGTAAATTCGGACCTTTTTGCATTTGGTGGGGACCTGTTGGATATTTATGATAAAAACAAAGAAAGTCATCCTGAGTTGCTGGTTACAATTGAAGACTTGTTGGTTTTGGCAAAAACTTGTGCTAAGACTACTTCAAAAGAGTTCTGGCTTCAGTGTGAGGGCATAGTGCAAGACTTAGATGATAGACGTCAAGAGCTTCCTCCGGGCGTGCTCAAGCAGCTTCACACTCGGATGCTTTTTATCCTTACCAGATGTACCAGATTACTTCAATTTCATAAGGAAAGTTGGGGGCAGGAGGAAGATGCTGTACAACTACGTCAGTCAGGAGTCTTGCATTCTGCCGATAAAAGAGACCCCACTGGAGAAGTTAGGGACGGGAAGGGTTCAAGTACTGCCAATGCCTTAAAGGTACCATCCACCAAGAAAGCTTATAGTCAGGAGCAGCGTGGTTTGAATTGGATCGAGGGCTTTTTTGTTCGTCCAGCTCCTCTCTCTTCTCCGTACAATGAAACGTCAAAGGATTCTGAATCGCCTGCAAACATCGATAAAATGTCTTCTTGGAAAAGACTTCCATCTCCAGCATCGAAGGGTGTACAAGAAGCTGCAGTATCGAAAGAGCAGAATGATCGCAAAGTTGAACCTCCACAGGTCGTTAAAAAGCTAGTAGCTATAAGTGATGATATGGCTGTTGCTAAGTTGCCAGAAGTTTCTTCCGCAAAAGCGTCCCAGGAACATATGTCCAAGAATCGGCATAATATTTCGTGGGGTTATTGGGGGCATCAGTCATGTATTTCTGAGGAAAGTTCAATTATTTGCCGTATATGCGAGGAGGAAATTCCCACCACCCATGTGGAAGATCACTCTAGAATCTGTGCATTGGCTGATAAATATGACCAAAAGGGTGTGGGTGTTGACGAGCGGCTGATGGCAGTTGCAGTAACTCTTGAAAAGATAACAGACAATGTCATACAAAAGGATAGCCTAGCAGCGGTAGAAAGCCCAGAAGGTATGAAAATATCTAACGCGAGTTTGACCGAAGAACTTGATGTTCTCTCCCCAAAGCTAAGTGATTGGTCGCGAAGAGGGTCGGAGGACATGCTTGACTGTTTTCCGGAGACTGATAATTCAGTTTTCATGGATGATATGGGATGCTTACCTTCAATGTCATGCAGAACTCGTTTTGGTCCCAAGTCTGATCAAGGCATGGCTACTTCATCTGCCGGTAGCATGACTCCTAGGTCCCCTATTCCAACCCCTAGACCCGATCCAATTGAATTGTTATTAGAAGGCAAGGGTACATTCCATGACCAGGATGATTTCCCTCAGGTTTGTGATGGTTCTGCTCTATGCTCATAGTTTCCTAGTCTTTTATTTAATATCTGCTCTGATGAATAGAACCCTGGATAACTGATGATGCAGATGAGTGAACTTGCTGACATTGCAAGATGCGCAGCAAATGCCATTCCTGTTGATGATCAATCTATTCAGCTTTTACTTTCCTGTCTTGAAGACTTGAGAGTTGTCATTGACCGCAGAAAGTTTGATGCACTTATAGTAGAAACTTTTGGAACACGCATAGAAAAGTTGATACAGTGAGTTCCTGGTACCCCGTGCTGTCTTTGCTTATAATGAAAGTGTTCTGGGAGATGTATTCTTGTCTCCAGAACTATTCTCTTGTCAGTTGAGGCAAGTATAGCTCAGGCTGAGAATTTATTGTAAGAATCCTTTTTCTATATATTAGGGAAAAGTATCTTCAGCTGTGCGAGCTTATGGATGATGAAAAAGGTACCATAATTGATGAAGATGCTCCTTTGGAAGATGATGTTGTTCGCAGCTTGAGGACCAGTCCAGTACATCTGCGGGACCGCATATCCATAGATGATTTTGAGGTCATGAAGTCAATTAGTAGGGGAGCTTTTGGGCATGTTATTTTGGCTCGTAAGAACACTACAGGAGACCTATTTGCAATTAAGGTGTTCTAAATTTTAGTTCGTTTTACTTTTTGTAACTCTTGTAAAAGATTCTGTCTGTGACAGTTAAGCTGACTTGGTTGGCAAAATCTGTTTCCTAAATCTTGTTTGGGGGCTGTCATAATCCGTAGGTTCTGAGGAAGGCAGATATGATCCGCAAGAATGCTGTGGAAAGTATACTTGCCGAACGAGATATTTTGATCAACGCCCGCAATCCCTTTGTGGTGAGCTGTTCGAGCTTTAAGCATATTAAGTCCTCTGCAGAGATTTCTTACACTAACGTAACTTTCTTTTGACCAGGTTCGATTCTTCTATTCTTTTACTTGTAGCGAAAACCTGTATCTTGTGATGGAATACCTCAATGGAGGGGATTTTTATTCAATGTTGAGAAAAATAGGTTGCTTGGATGAAGCTAATGCCCGTGTATACATTGCAGAAGTTGTAAGTGTGTAATACTCTCACAGATCATGCCATAATAACAAGAGATTTTATCTAAATGTTGTGATTCAGTGTCGATATTATTCGTGTCAGGTCCTTGCTTTGGAATATTTACACTCTGAGGGTGTTGTGCATCGTGATTTGAAGCCTGACAATTTGTTGATTGCACATGATGGTCATGTTAAGGTAATATCAGGCCTTATTAAATAGTATCAGGCCTTCAGAATGTTTTGTTGATCTCATGCAATTTGGAACTTTGGAGATTATATAGTCCTTTCTGAATCTCGTAATTATAAACCCACACGGGCAATTAGCCTCTGCATTTATGAGTCTATAAATATCATACATGTATAAATTATCAGAACCATGCTTCCCTGTAGACCTTATGGTACCTTTTTGTTTCGTCTGAGCAGTTGACGGATTTTGGGCTTTCAAAAGTTGGTCTCATCAACAACACTGATGATCTCTCTGGTCCAGTTTCCAGTGCAACGTCGCTGCTTGTTGAGGAGAAACCAAAATTGCCAACATTGGACCATAAGCGGTCTGCGGTGGGCACTCCTGACTACTTAGCGCCAGAAATCCTTTTGGGGACAGGACATGGTGCATACGCATTTCTTTCTCATCTTGTTTTTCACTTCTCTCTATTATTTCAAATCTTACATAGAAATTGGTGCTGGGTTGATAGAAAAATGATTGGTCCTGGGTTGAGACTGTTTATCTGAATAACAAGATGTGTGGTATATCAAGTTGATTACAGTTCTACTTATCTTGTGGTGTAAGTAAAAAGCTTGAATATGTAGCTTATTAGCAGCTTTAGGTTCATACTAAATTGTTGCTCTGCTGCCTCTCTGACTATAGTTTTAAATATTCAATTCTCGTCATCACATACCAAAACCATAAAGGCAGATATATTTCCATTACTGTTCAGGTGCAACTGCGGATTGGTGGTCTGTTGGCATCATTTTGTACGAATTCCTTGTGGGGATTCCGCCCTTCAATGCTGACCATCCTCAGGTCAGTGACTAGATATTGCATCGTCCTTGTATAATTTTGTTAGAGGAAATAGAGGTTCTCAAGGTTCAGAAACTGATGTTCTAATTTTGGCTAGTCATCAAATGCTATGTTTCTTTGTACTGGCCTCTTAACTTTCAAACACTTCCATTTAACATCTTCATATGTTGCTACAGAGTATTTAATATCTAGTTTCACTCTCCAACTCCCTGATATTTGATCTGTATCTTCTTTGTTGGGTTTTAGCAAATCTTTGACAATATTCTCAACCGTAATATACAATGGCCTCCTGTTCCTGAAGATATGAGCCATGAAGCCCGTGATTTGATAGATCGGTAAGTGATTTTTCTGTCCAGTCATATGTGTAGTTAAAATAGTTCTTTATGAATTTGTCAGCAGCTCTATCGTAAACATCAATAAGCAACCCTTTTCAAGATCAGCTTATAACACAATTGAGAAGAAGACACAAGTATTAATTTCTGTAACCTCGTGTCATGTGCTTAATCCAGGTTATTAACGGAAGATCCCCATCAGAGACTTGGAGCTAGAGGGGCGGCTGAGGTGACATTGATGTCTTTTTTTTGGTTGACTGATTTTAATTAATTGTAATGTGTAGTATAGTGATGAAACAAATATCATGACTCAGGTCAAGCAGCACAGCTTCTTTAAAGACATAGACTGGAACACTCTAGCACAACAGAAGGTGAATTTCATTTATCTTTTACTTTTAAAGTCATACGCTTTGCAAAGCCCGAACTCTTGATTATTTATTTTATTTTGGCAATTATTGCTTGTTTCCTCTAGGCTGCATTTGTGCCGGACTCAGAAAATGCTTTTGACACAAGTTACTTCCAGAGTCGCTACTCGTGGAACTATTCGGGTGAGCGATGTTTTCCAACCAATGAGAATGAAGATTCTAGTGAAGGTGACAGCTTGTGTGGCAGTAGTGGTCGCTTGAGCAATCATCACGACGAGGGGGTAATATCTGCTGATCCACTCTCTTTACTTACTCGTCAGAAATATTGACGTTAAATTTTTAGATGTGTAGTGCCCTGAATTGGATCAATGATTGTATATGCAGGTTGATATACCCTGCGGACCTGCGGAGTTCGAAACTAGTGTCTCTGAAAATTACCCATTCGATAATTTCTCGTTCAAGGTATTTTATCATGACTTTCTTCCTAAGATCCCTTGTCACCCAAGTATACGATATATCATAGTTTTATACAGTTGTAGAAGTTCCCTTGCATGTTCATTTAGGATTGAGAACTTGCTGCAAACTTTATCAGTATAATTAGTTGGGTCCTAATTAAAGTTGTAAGGATGGCTTTGTATGAGGATGACACATCAATCAAGTGCAACATAGGTTGTTAGCTTTATAGCAGACTTGCAGAATCCTTCGGCTATAGATACAGTTTATGAACTTGTGGGCTGTGCCTCCCCTAATTCAAGTCAAGAACTGGCTTGTATTTGTACCGTTATGGCAAGTGATTTGAGTAGCATTTGAAAATGGTGTTCTTAAGAGAGATGAATCAGTTTTAGTATTCTGACTCGCTCTTTTTACGGTATGAAGAATCTCTCGCAGCTGGCATATATCAACTATAATCTGATGTCCAAGGGTCACAAAGATGAAACCCAACCAAGTTTGCAGCGAAGATAACAAACAAATGAATTTTACTTGTTTATTCTGTACATGTAAGTCATTCTTTATTAATTACTAAATTTGTGATATCTATATAGCAAACTGATTTTGTTTTGAGTTTACTCTTTCTGATGCAGAGACATGAAGAAAAACAGAGGAAAAGAAAAGAAAAAAAACATTTATTTGGACGCATAAACGCATCTGCAAATGCGGTTATTGGTGTTTTGCGGTTTGATATTTGTTTGGATTTGTGGTTCAGCATATATGGGACATGGTCTCTTAGGCTTTTGCGTTCCACCTTCATAGAAGGGTTGTGAAATGTTGTCCAAGTATACTGAGTGAAAGTGCATTATTTATTATATATATTGACAATTTGTCTCTGTCACATATTTTCATTAGATTCTCAACGAGTGATACCTTTTCCAACCAAAGTTTTAAACCTATCATATTAATGGGACATACACCAATGTTGCTAAACTGATGTATAGTTAGCGATTGCGGTTTGCGTTTGTATTGGCAATTAGCAGCCGCATCAACCGTAAATGTAGGTAAAGAGACAACGCACATAAAATAGAATCATCACTATCTTAATGTCGTCTTCTCTCTTGAAACCAATATCTCTTTATGGTCCCTCTCTATCATGTGTACCTTTGGGACCTCTCTAAAAGAGTCATACAATTATAGCAGCCTTAGTACTGTTGCAGTTCCACCCATTCTCACCTATTTATACCTTTAGCATTAAATGCTTTACTCTTAAAGCTGTCAATGTTTGCAAGCCAAAAAAAAAAGTCATAGTGGTTTTTGTGAACCAAAAAGAATTATTCAAAATGGTTGACAACCCAATATTAAAAGAGTTGTCCACATTTACATAATAGCAAATTAGGTATTCTGTATTCATTCAATTCATTTTCATAAATCATGTGTTGAGTGTTTATTTTTGGTATATTTAGCTGTCTCTCCATCAAAACTAAATTAGATGTGGGTCACTTTGATAGCAAGAGATAATAATAAGCATGTTCTTATATTGATATGACATGTTCTTACATATAACTTCCATCTACCATAATAAGCTAAACAAGTGCAAAATATACGGAACCGAAACAACATAAAAATGAACAAATTAAACTGCAATTTAAATTAGTATAAATTAACACTAACCTTTCTCATTTCAAATGATCAAAACACACTGCCGGGAAAAGGCATTCCACAAGTGGCCAACCAAAAAATATTGTATATCAAAACAATTTTGTATTTGTTCGAAAAACTGAACACATCTTTTTCATAAAACACTGACCAACTGCGTTTGCCACCACAGTATACAACTTTATATTACGATATAAAAGTCACACTCACATGTAACATAAGAGACAAAAAGATACGTAACAATTTAGAAAATAGATTTAAGAAAGGGAAGCAACAACAATAATTACAAATCACCACCAAATCCCTTCACGCCCAACACAAACAACTGCAAATGCCAGCAGAGTCACCCACTAATAATAAAACCCCTTCTCCTTTTTGACAAGTTGTGTCAAAAATTAGAAATTAAAATTATAAACCTGATTTCTCCCCAACCATTTCATTCAAATTAAATAAATTAACAATTAAGAATCTTTGACTTAATCAGCTTCGTTCACTTGGTCTGAACCAGAATAAGGTCGCAAATTCTCCATCTTCCTAACCACTTCCGACATCTCCGGCCTCTGGTCCGGATGCTGTGACGTACACTCAAGCCCTAGCTGCACCATCTCCGCCATCATCTCTTCTTCATCCGTCGCCAAACTAAGCAACTCCGAGTCGAAAACTTCTCTCCTCCACTCATCTCTCGCCACCGATTTAACCCATCTCGGCAAATCAACTCCTTCCTCGTTCATCACCGAGTTCGAAGGAGCTTTACCCGTGATCAGCTCAAGCAACACCACTCCGAAACTGTACACGTCACCCTTCTGCGACACGCGTTTCGGATCGGTTACTTCTGGAGCACGGTAACCCGTAGCGCGGTTTGGATTTGTTGCTGATGATCCCACGAGCTGGGCTAAGCCAAAGTCTGAGACTTTAGCGTCGTGGGATTTCGTTAAGAGGATGTTTGAGGATTTGATGTTGCCGTGAGATGTTGAAGTGCCTTGTGAGTGAAGGTAGTCTAGACCACGAGCTGCACCAATAGCAATTCTTGATCTAACATCCCAGTTTAGTGGACTCCTTCCCGCTCCTCTGTTTCCTGTTAACAGACAAAAGACAATTATAGAAACTAAAGAGAACAAACCAAAGTCTTAGAGTAGTAATCATTGTTCATAGATCAAAGCATCCAATGTTAAACACATTGTCCCTACCAATTCACAGAAACTATACAAAGTATTATGGAAATCATATCAATGTTAAGAATCAATGATCAAAGAGATTAAGCACTAAACTTAACCATAATCTAAATGTATTCAAGCCTATCTATAGGCACTAAAAGCATTGACTTGCCTCAAAAGAAACCAAACTCAATCTAAGCACAAGTTTCGATATGAACTCACCATGTAAGAGAGCTGATAAGCTTCCCATAGGCATGAAGTCATAGACAAGAAGTTTCTCATCTCTGCTGAAATAGTAAGCTCTCAATGGCACCAAGTTCTCATGATCCATCGCACCAACCAACTCAATCTTCTCCTTAAACTCTTTATCAGCCATCATCACATCCTTCAACCTCTTCACCGCCACAACCGTCACCGCGTCAAGCACTGCCTTATACGCCGTCCCAAACGTTCCTTTCCCAAGAACCTCCGCAGAAGCTCTCAACAAGTCTTCAAGATCAAAAACCTTAGTCGCGTTACCAAAGAACACAAGCTTCTTCGTCGCTGGACCGTTCCCTTCACTGGCTTTTCCGTTTCCAGTCATCGCCGCAGCTGCAGCAGCAGACACCGAGTAGACATTACCATTATCCACCGCTTCTTTATCTCCAGGAATTTCAGGTTCTTGCTGTTTGATTGTTGAGATATCAACAGCTCTTGATCTCTTATTACTCTTTTTCCGACAGAGCACCATTAGTATCAAAACAATCAAAGCGAAACCAACCACACATCCGATCACAATTCCGGCAATAGCTCCACCGGAAAGTTTGTTCTTTTTCTTCTTCTCTTCACTTCCTTCAACACTCGGTGGTGTTCTGTTTCCACCAGAAGTAGGCTGACTAGGTACAGTTTCTTCATCAGGACAAAGTTTAAGCGGTTTGCCACAAAGTGAAGTCTGTAGAAACGAATCAGACTCAAACCTCTGAAGATTCTTAGGTATAGAACCGTTCAACGAGTTATTCGAAACGTTGAATTGAACCAAAGGTAAATCTAAGTCAGGGATTGAACCAGAGAGTTGATTATTCTCTAGAAACAGAGTCTTTAGCTTCGTGAGGTTCGTGAAACCTGAAGAGATTTCTCCGGTGAAGCTGTTGGAAGCGAGATTAAGCCTCACGAGGTGACTGAGACTGAACAAAACTTCAGGTATCTCGCCGGAGAATCTGTTTCCTTGTAAGTAAAGGTGTCGGAGATTGGAAGAGGTACTGAGATCTTTAGGGAGTGAGCCAGAGAGAGCATTGAGACGAAGGCTAAGTGTACGGAGCTGAGTTAAGTTACCGAAAATACCCTCTGGAATGTCACCGGAGAGAGCAACGCCGGGTAAGCGGAGAGCGGTGACTCTGTTACTCTCGCATTTGACACCGGCCCAGTTACACGGCGAGGTTTGTTTGATGTTCCAGCGAAATGTACGGCCTCCGACGGCGGAGCGGAGAGAGAGAAGAGCGGTTCTGTCGGCGTTGAGATCTTGAGTTGATGGAAGAGGGAGAGAGAGGAGAAGGAGGGAGAGGAAAACAGAGAGAATCGCCATGGACGAGTTGGGGAAGAAGAAGACTCGCATTGTGACTATTCAGAGAAGAAGACGAAGAAGAAGAAGAAGAAGAAGAGAGAGAGAGAGAGAGAGAAAGGTATAAAAATGAAAACTTTATTATTAAAGAGAGAAGAAGAGAGCTGTAAAAGGAGTGAAAGCAGTCAACAGCCTAATCCTCTTCTTCTCCTTTTTTCCATCTTTCATTGTTTTTTTTCTGTTCTGTTTTTTTTACTGTCAGTAAATGGAATTAAAATATCAGTTTTAAGTAGTAAAATAACAGACTAATATTAATCTAAATTCTGTAATTAGCATAAAGACTCCTAGATAATTGAGAACCCTAGTTATATGTTCCTAATTAATCTATTTTTTTAGATTTTTGACACATAAGAAAAAACATATTAAAAATTGATTATAAATATATTTTTTGGAAATTACAATTTTCTATAATTCTTAACCAATAGTATTTATTTTATTTTATTTTGAAATTTACGATTCATCATCAATACCTGATAAAAATGCATACACAACATTAAAAAAATATACATTTTCTTAACCATTTGTTCTCTAGAAAATGGATTATTAAGGAACATAGAGAATTAAGTTATGGAGTATAATAAGATTGAAGTTGTTGATAATATTAATATAGAATTAAAAAAGGAGAAAAAGGGTGGGTAGAGAGTTGGTAGGACCGTAACATGTTAGAAGATGATCACAAATTCACAACCACATTTGATTACATTAAAGTTTTTGGAATAAATCTTCTTCGTTTTGTGTCTGTCTCGGCCACTCTGTAAACAAGACCTCCTTTAGTTTTGTTTTGTATCTAAGAAATTCTCGACATTGGCCCTATAATATGTATCATCCTTTACTATAGTCCGGGACCATTTGTTAGATGCCATATAAGTTGTGCATGCGCATATTATCAAATATTTGATCTCAAAATATACAACTTTCTCAAGTGTAATTTGTCAATAATATGCATGCATGCTTAGACGTTATTTGTCGATAACTATCATGACTATCTATAAGGGGCCAAGATCATGATTTGTAACGTTTTTATTTTCTGTTAGTTTTAAGATGTACTACATGTCCTACTCCGTTTGGAGGTAAGAAATCTACAAATTCTTTTAAGTTTATGGTTATGTGTCAACTATTCCTAGAATTTAGTAGTATATGACAAAGGAATAGTTTTATTTCTTTGCAATAGTATGGTATTAGGTTAGATCATTTACACATACAGCAACAAAAGGAAGCTGTAACGTGCTGCGATACATGGTTGGGCGTTACACGAAACGAAACGACAACTACAATTAATATTTACATTTTTTTTCTTTCATGTGGTTTGGCTCCTTTTCTTCTCACCAAATACTACCATTAATTATAAGTTTCATTTGCTCGTGAAAGACCAGAGCAAATACCCAAAAAGATTGATTATTCTTCATTGGTCGGAGAGAATTTCTGTTAGATAGTTTCGAGAAACTTATAATTCTATTTTTCTCGTAAAAGATTCAAATATTAAATGACTTTTTCTAGTTGGTTTTGTTTTTCTTGGCGTCTATATTGATTTATTTCTGTGATGAAGAAAATACCGGCTTACAATAATAAACTATACGTAACATGCATGAACATATATATACATATATGTAGTTGAGTATATGCGTGCAGGTGGACCAATCAAGTAGTTTATTTAGTTATATATTTTACATGAATTTCGTGAACGTATCTACTGACTTTACCTGACCACAAGATACGTCTAATTCTTAATTAGATCCCTCTATAAGCCCATATTAATCCAAGTATAATATATACATCGTTCAGTAAAAACAAAAAAATACTTATACATTCGACTACGAGATATATAATCTTATAGCTTATATTAATGCTTTCACCGTATCATAGACGAGGAAAAAATGTGTGTATGCTTATAACCTGATAATTAAACGTTACAGATCAATCATCAATGGACGAAAACTGCATAATGTAGGCATGTAGCTTTAGGGTAGCTTCTATGACATAGCTTGAATCTTGAATATAAGAAAAGAAAAATCAATGTTTTGGTCAACTTTTGCATAGACACGGCTTCGAATTCAAGTCATAACGGTAGAGGTTAATTAGGCTTGAAACGAAATGGGTTCTAACTTCTAGATATGTATACAAGTTTCTTGTTTCTCAATCCTTTCTTTTGGACCAACACGTAACTAGAAAAGTAAAAGAACAATAACGGACGGTAAATTTGATATATGGGCTAATAAAGTCAGGCCCGTTCAATTGTTTTTTTCCTGGTCAATGCCCTTATTCAAACATAATCTAATATGGATGCTATGGTACAATGCAAACGCCCTTCACTGAATGACTTCAAATGTAACTAAAAAGCTTAGCCGAGGATGATGGTTACAAATTATTCGAGTCATAACGGTAGATTTTTTGGCTTAAAAGTGAACCGTAACCGGATCAAACAATAGAAATCACATAACATTTCGTAACTTATTTGAAAGAAAAGTCTAAATGCGAAATTAAACCATATCAAACCGAAATTCGAAGAACATACAAAGAACCAAAACGAAGAAAAGTCTAAAGCTTAGAGGATGGTGGTTTCAGCAATCATGGAGGTAACTAGGTAAGGATCCATATTAGACGAAGGCCTTCGATCTTCAAAATACCCTTTACCTTCTTTCTCCGTATCTCTTCCTACTCTCACCGATGCTCCACGATCCGCCACTCCCTACACTCGATAGATAAAAGTTACATAGAGATAGATCATAAACCAAAACGTAACTATATGATTTGGTTTCATATATATACCCAAGAGAAAGTGTTGATGTCTGCAGTTTCATGCTTCCCAGTGAGACGCCTCTCGTTGCCTTCACCATAAGCAGCAATGTGTTGTTTGTGTTTCACTTCAAGCTTCTTTATTGCTTCCTTAATCAAATCCAGTCCTCCATCTTTCCTCATCGATTTTGTACTGAAGTTCGTATGAGCGGCTGCTCCATTCCAATCACCCTAATTAATTAACCACCATAGATAACAACCTCACTACAAAAGAACATTCAAGAAAACTCTCAAGCTATAGCTACAAACAAAACAGTCTTGATCATCACGAAACCTGGATTGGTTTTGGATCGAATGAGACAATCACACCGCATATCTCAGTAATCCTCTGCCAAAAAAAAAAAACACAATGATTCATATTAGAGTGCAAGAAACCAAAGTTGAGCGCAAAGAAATTGTTAGGAATGCCACATCGATAATAAGATAGGACATAGCAGAAATATGGGCCCATGAAACTTGATAAAAACAAAGATAAAATTGTAATGGTTTCTTACCTCAAGAATGTAACGAGCAACCCATAATTGATCACCTGCACCAATACCAACAGTAGGACTGATTTGAAACTCCCATTGTCCAGGCATGACTTCACCATTGGCACCACCAATACTCAAACCGGAGTATAGACAAGCTTTATAGTGAGCATCGACAATGTCACGACCAAAAGCTTTGTCTGCACCTACTGCACAATAGTACGGTCCCTGTTTCATCAAAACACACAAAAAGCAATATTTCCGAGATAAGAAACTTGTTCTTGGTAATAAGAGTTAGTGTATGAATTTTATCATAAGTGTACCTGAGGACCAGGAAAGCCACCAAGAGGCCAACCTAGTGGCCACTTCACATCTTTTTTAAGTAATGTGTATTCTTGCTCTATCCCAAACCTATTATATAACACATCAAAGTATCAAAATGAGTCCTAGACTGAATCAACTAAACTGAAATATATTCCAAAACAGTGCTTATGTTAAACAACTTTTAATATATGTTACAATATATTTTGAATTGGTCAAACTATGGTATTTTTGTTCTACACCATAACAAACTGAAAAAATTCGATTATAGTTCATTTGAATTTTTCTATAGGCTATGTATTTAGCTTACCAAGGCTCTTCAGCCTTCACATTGGGATGATCGAAGATTTTTACGGCCTTGTGCCTATTGTTGGTCGGAATTGGATCTCCGGCCGGTCTGTAAGCATCACACATCACCTGATATATTCAAGAACATTGATTTTAAAGACCCACTAATCAATAAAACAGATGAATCTTTTGCTCAAAATTTTATGTGGGCTAACCAGAATGTTGTTCCCCTTCCTGAATGGGTCCTTAAATATTGCCTGAGGACTTTTTTTTTCCAATTCATTCCAAAAAAATGAAATTATTTTAAAGATACTTTTGATATCACTTTACTTATAAATGTTATGAATAGGGGATGAAAAAGATTACTAAAGAATGACTTCACTATCATCTCCGGCAGCTTGATCGGTGCTAGATCCATCGTAGTTCCATTTTGGAAGCTTTGTTGGATTACTTACTGGTCCTGGTAATGTCTATTAACAAACAGAATTTAAATTTTTGTTTGGTTATTATAGAAACTAGAGAGACATAATGTGATGGTATTATTACCCTGGCTTTGCTTCTAATATCCATTCCAGAGCCACCGATCCTGTTCTCATGAAAAAACAGAACAAAACAATGTTGTTTAAAGAGACATGCAAGATCACAAGTGTGTAACATCAAGAATCTATATGACATGCATCGAGTTATAGAGAGACTTTTCTATAGATTTAAGTGACAAAAAGATGATTAGGGATCGAACCATATGTATTCAGCGATGATTTTCTTGGTGTCTGATAGATCAAGGTTTAGGAGATCTGAGAGAGGAGACGTCATTTTTGTTCCGAAAGAGAAAGAAGATGATTCTGAGATTGGTTCTATTGATCTCAGTCACTCTCACTATTTTTATAGAAGCGGCTATTTCTCTTGAGATCCTATTTTATTGTTTTCTCAACAATAATCGTTGATTAGTATAATGGCATCTTTTATTAAGTATCCATTAATAACCATCACATATTGATAAAAAGCTTTGGGACCAATTTATTTGAGAATCAATCACTCAACGGTGTAACAGATTCATCAATGAAACAATACAGACACGTCACACTGTTAAAGACACCTATCGGAGGCACAAATCTTCCACGTGGATAAGCATTCAGCTTCTCTATTGTTGCATACAAAGGACCAAAACACAAGCTGAGACCAGACCCATCTATTGTTGTGTTACTTATGTTGTGATTTCACACATTGAAACTTTAGAGAAGGGGTCACAAGAGTCTCCAATAAGAAATCTCATCAAATACTGAAGTTAAGTAGGATCGTTCTATAACATTTCCAGCCAATTCTCATTTCACATGATCAACCAATTCTTAAAGTGACTTAATACAATTCATTACTACTGAAATGAACACAGAAACAAAACAAAACCGATGGGATTTGGCTACATCTAACAATCACTAAACACTGAGATCTAGTAGTTTTCACCTACAGGTCTAGAAGGAAAGAGGCGCATAAGAAAAGTGATAAACGACCAGAGACACATAACAGCTAGAAACTGCAAAGTCACAACCAAACCAACTAGTGCAACTCCTCGCTCTGTTATTTCAGCAGTCGTTGCCGCATCTTTCATCATAAACATCAGCCTCTGAACAAAAGTCGCTGCTCTTGTCACCTGATACAGCCTATACACCTGCCATGACATACACAACCATAGTTACTCAAAACAAGACTACAACATCATGGACCACAAGAAGATGGGCAGACAAACTTAAGACCAAAATGGTCAAAATCAGAATATAAGTTTACCTCAAAGACTATTGGAACAATGGGCCAACAGGATGAGCCACGTCTTTCAAGCCGAGCCTCGAAAACTCTTTGAACTGCACAGCCAACCAAGAAAGGAAGCACTGCAATCAAAGCATCTATTCCAAGAGCTGGCCAAGTCATGTAAACAGCAAATACGGGAACTACAACTTTTAAACCCATCGTGAGGAATGCAGACGTAAGGTATCCCCTCAGTCCAGTGATCAGACCCCATCTCTTGGAGCTGAAGTCTAAGTACGGCCTCTGCACTCGGTCAGTCACAGACAGGAATATCGCAAGACCAGCATAAAACACCGTCTCAAAGCAAAAAGAAGTAACAATTTCTGCATCAAGAAATTATAATAAGAGAGAGCATCAAAATGAGTATCATACAACAAGAGATAGATCATTTGCTAAGTCTCTTAGCTTTAGGAGAGTTATGAGATCTCGTTTAGGTACTTTCTAAGGCTCAGGTCATGTGTTCTTGATAATAGTGAAAAAAAGGATTCTAATATTGCACATCAGAAAACATGTACTAAGCCTATCAAAACCTCAAAGCCAAAGCCTACTACACTAAAACATAATGAGTTAGCAGATGTAACACCACTAAGATAGATAGCTTCTACTCCATTTGTTCCTTCCTAGGATTCATATAAGTCATAATCCGATGTTAAACATTAAAGCAGTAGTAAAACCTGACCTACCAGCAACAGTGTCGTTTTTGAAGGTAGCTTCAATGATACCACTTAGAAAGAACTGAGGAAGAATCAACGAAGAAATCAAAACAACAGGAGCCAAAACCCACAAGAAAGAACCTTTCTCTTCTTGAAACGGAGCTGAAACCAGTTTACTTTCTTCAACCAGCTGATGAGTCAGACCATTGAAAGAAACAGAACCTGATTTCCCACGGAACAGCTCAGCTCGAGCATAGTTACTCTTATCCGATTGCTTCTTCTCAGGTCTTGAGTCAGATTGAGAAGAAGAACACGCTACACGAACTCGGCTCAATTGCGGTTTGTTCCAAAGGAGGGTTTCTTAAACAAGAATGAAAATGAGAAAAAGGATCAGTCTTTATGCTACAATCTGGGTGAAGTAGGAGGATTTAAGATAGAGATACTTACGTCTGGAATCAAGTTTGTGACGCGTCGCAAATGTGGAAGAAGCCTATAGAATCAGGAGATATTGACAAATTTTAGGATAAGGTTTTGGAAGAATCGAAATGGAAAAAAATGAAATTTTGATGGTTAAATTTCACTTACAGGAGGAGAAGGAGGAAGAGAGAGTAAACGTGGAGATGAAAATCGAAGTCTTGGAGGAAGAAACCCTAAGCAAATTGCTTTCGATTCCATTTTTGTTAGGGTTTTTTGTGTTCTCTCAGCAGCTTAAACCCAGGCTTTGAAATAAATCTCTTCACTGTCTTTATTCTAAAAGAAAATTCTTTTCTGACATTTTATTTTTTGGAATTGTTTTCTTTGAAATGGGTTAAAAATTAAACTGTCCTTCTGATTGCATTTATTTTCTATGGTTTTACAATGGGCCTTTTATGTATTTTAGCTTGGCCCAGTTGAATTTTTTTTTTTGCACAAACCCAATTTTTTTTTATGTATTTCCTTCTGTTCGGTTATTTCGGTTTTTTTTGCACATACCCAGTTAAAAACCGAATTACCCGAAAACCGAACCTACCCGAACCGAACCTAATATCGGATCAATTCAGCATACTTTTCCAAAAAATTTAACAAAAAAAACGAAAACCGATATAACCGAACCGAACCGAAACGTTAAACCGAACTTTGATTGAGAAAGAAGTTGAGGCAAAATAATAGTGAAGATCGGATAAAAATGGGTGAAGTTGTAGAAAGAGGAGGCTCAGCTGTAACCTTTGGATACTTTAGCATCATTCTACTACCCACCACACTTTCACGGTGGTAGTAGCCGTAAGTCCGGCCTTTTTTTCATCATCGCCACCGTTTTTCTTATTTTATTAGCAAAAACGAAAAACCTTTTAAAAAAATTGTAGATTCACAGAAGACAAAATAACTTTTTTTAAACGAAATCACTGAGAAACGAAAAATCAGATAGAAACGACGACGACATTCTTACACACCGATTGGGGTAAAACTTTTTAGACGCGAAAGGCGAGAGAAACCCTAATTGTCTTGATGGGTCGTATTCTGGGCTATATATGTTTCCCATAATGGTCTAAAATCCCGCTTAATGGGCTTTGAGAAATATAAATATGAGCCCAACTTCTATTGTGTCAAACATGAAAAATTACGAAATTAATTTCCCGTAATTATCAAAAGAAAAAACGTGAGTGGGTATTATTGGAAGAGATAAGAGTCATAAACCATCCACACTAACCGGTTTAATCACTATTTATCGACATCATCTTCTCCTACATTCTAGGTTTCTTCTTCATTTCTCCTTTCTCTGGCCAAAGTTCCGACTTTTTGCTTCTCCCAGAGGCTAATCATGGACGCTGTGGCGGCGAATTTGTTTCAATCTCCTTCCTTACTGCGTCAAACTTCCGAAAGGTTGATATTTTCGACGCCCAACTGTCCTGGCTTCATGCGAATTAGCTCCGGACCTCAATTTCGTCTCAGAGTAGGTCTTATTTCTACTGAGTTTGATTTACTAAACCCTAGACAACATTGACATTTATAGCTTTCCCGAATCATCTTTGTTTGTGCTTAATCTACCCCATAATCGTATATCTTCCAATGAAATTCGAGAATTCAGATTCTGTGTAAAAAAATGGAACTTTTAAGGTTTCTTCGTGTAAATTTCTCATAAGTAAAAAAATTGGCTTGACTATATTGTAATTTGAATCTGTTGTCTCTCTGTATGCAGCAAAACTCTTCTCTTAAATTCTCGAGACCATTTCAAAGCGGAACAACTTGTGTTAAATCTCGGAGAAGCTTTGTGGTTAAAGCTTCAGCTTCTGGTGATGCTTCAACAGAATCAATCGCGCCGCTTCAGTTGAAGTCTCCTGTGGGACAGTTTCTGTCACAGATATTAGTGAGCCATCCTCATCTTGTTCCAGCAGCTGTTGAACAGCAGCTTGAACAGCTCCAAATTGATCGAGACGCTGAAGAACAGAGTAAAGATGCATCCTCTGTCCTTGGAACAGACATTGTTCTCTACAGGTTTGTCATATGCTGATATTAATTACCACTCGGCTATTATATAGGTTTGGATATTGAATTAGATTGTTTCTTGGGTCTTTAGGAGAATTGCTGAAGTTAAGGAGAAAGAGAGAAGAAGGGCCTTGGAAGAGATTTTGTATGCGTTAGTGGTTCAGAAGTTCATGGATGCTAATGTTACACTTGTACCATCCATAACCTCTTCATCTGCGGATCCATCTGGTCGAGTTGATACTTGGCCAACTCTAGATGGGGAACTTGAGAGACTTCACTCGCCTGAAGTTTATGAGATGATTCAGAATCATCTTTCCATCATTCTTAAAAACCGCACTGATGATCTGACAGCAGTTGCGCAGATAAGCAAACTTGGAGTTGGACAGGTATATGCTGCTTCGGTGATGTATGGGTATTTCCTGAAGAGGATCGATCAAAGGTTTCAGCTTGAGAAGACGATGAGGATTCTCCCAGGTGGGTCAGATGAAGGTGAGACTAGCATTGAGCAAGCAGGCCGAGATGTAGAGAGAAACTTCTATGAAGAAGCAGAAGAGACTTATCAGGCTGTTTCCTCAAACCAAGACGTTGGTTCGTTTGTAGGAGGGATCAATGCCAGTGGCGGTTTTAGCAGTGATATGAAGCAATCCCGGTTAAAGACATACGTTATGTCCTTTGATGGAGAAACCCTTCAAAGGTACGCTACAATAAGATCTAGAGAATCGGTTGGGATAATTGAGAAGCATACAGAAGCATTGTTTGGGAGGCCAGAGATTGTGATAACGCCACAAGGCACTATTGATTCCTCGAAGGACGAGCATATCAAGATCAGCTTCAAGGGATTGAAGAGGCTTGTGTTGGAGGCTGTGACGTTTGGTTCTTTCCTCTGGGACGTGGAGAGCCATGTAGACTCAAGGTATCACTTCGTACTGAACTGAAATGGCCTCTGTGGTTTATGAGGATGTGCCACATTCTTTGAGAGGGTTTGGGGATTTGTTGTTTGTAATATATGCGACTGTGAACTGACCAACTAATATCAATACCCATTTTATGGTAATACTACATTCGCGATCAGTTTGTGTTATTCTTCTCGTTTACATCTTGAAGTGCATCGTTGTTGTTTAACAAAATTAGTGTCTGTAAATGATAATTCTGGACATGAAAAATTAAGGTTGTTCTTGAAATATGATCAAAGAAATGGACACTGATGATATACACATATAGTGTGCAAAGGCTGTTCACGATACTCTTAGTTTCATTCAGGTCCAATAATATTAGAACGTAAAAATGCAATAAAAAAAAGCTTTACTTATATAATGGTTTTGAGGAACCAACTCCCTATACTCGTGAAGATTATTACTCTTCCTTGAATCTCTTCTCCGTTGCCTCCAAGCGCTCCAGGTCTTTGTTGTATTTGCAGATGCGGTAGATGCACCTGTCAATGAATAAAAGAGATATCAATAAAACTACGCGAGACCCTGTCTGTGAGTGACTGATAATAGCTGATGATGTTACAACTTACCAGTAGAGTAGAATTCCTGCAGCGCATAGAACCACGTTCCTCTGAGCCTTGTAGATCTGTGGTACAATGCAAACGCACAACTCGTTAGCAAGCAAGCTGAGACATTTCAGGGAAAGAGAAGGAACTAAGGGGTGAATTAAATATCCAAGTGTTTGATTTTCAGTTTTTCACTATGTATAATTGATCCTGGCGACTCGCAACTGCATACCCAAAAAGGTTTGAATACAGTGCATGACCAGAAAACTGAGGGATGAACTAAACATCCAAGAGTGGTGATGAAGCTTCACCAAGAATCAATTGCCAACAATTCACAAGAGCAAAGTATAAACTGAACTATGAATGACAATCGTGCCGATGGTATAAAGAAAGTCACATGTTGCTATTTGACAGTAGCTAGAACTACGATTAAAAGATATATGAGTACATCAATGAAGGGTAAGACCTAAAAAAATGCATTGACACTAACAAGTTAGACAGTGTTTTGTAGCTCTAATCTATGCAACTTCCTCAGACAAAGAAAGCCAATTCTCAGAAGTTTTACTAACAAATATTGATCTTTAGACTAAAGATGGGAGAAAATGACAAGGATGAAACTCACAAATCTAACAATTTACTATTCAAAAAAAGATTCATACACATAGAATTCAGCTATAGAAGAATCAAAGACAAAGGTGATCAAGGAATGGTACTTACAGATTTCTCGTAGCGATCACGTTCTGTAGCAGTGCAAACCTCAGATGAACAAGATAGTCTATGCTCAGCCTTCCAGTAAATATCTGAATGAAATCAAAACCAAATAAGCAAAAGCACACAAAGGTACCAAATCCACAGAATCACTCGCGGCTCAAAACCCTAACTATACATATTCCGACTACGAAATAGATAGATAGAGCGAGAGAGAGGAGAGGAGGTTACCGAGGAGCTGAAATCCGGCGAAGGCGACGATGGAAGCAGCAGGTTGGAGAATCAATGAGACAAGCTGAACTACACGTTTCTTAAGAAGCATAGGGTAAGGGAGAGTCAACACGAGGGTGATTACTACTTCGACGGCCACCACATACGATAGAATCAGCCATTGCAACGCCATTGTTGTTCGTCTTTTTCTGGATCTCTCTCTCTCTCTATCTCTATTCCGTGTGAAGTAGACGAAGAATAATAATAGACGAACCGTGTGCGTGGAACACGTGCCTATGCTTAACCATTTTTTCTTTATCTTACTAATTAAGTTATTTTCTTACTTAATGGGCTCTCACCTCCGGCCCAATATCTCCATATACCGGTTTTATTGTGCTGATTATCGGTTTATTTCGATTTAACGGTTAGCTTTCAAGAACAAATACAGAAACTAGTCACTCTCTTCTTCTTCTCTGCCATTGTTGACTCTTGAAGTCTCAATTTTTTCTCTTCTTTATTTCTCCGTATGAACTTCTCCGATTTTATGGTTTTTATATCCTTGAAAGCTAGCTAGCACCATGGTTCCTCCGGCTAAAAAATTCATCAACAACCCCAACGGTTCGTGATCCCTCGTCTCCGTTTGTGTTTCGAATCGCTAGCTCTCTGTTCTAGATAGTTTATCTCATATATGGTAGTTGCATGCTCTTGAAATATCAATTGATAGAGAGAATGAACATAAGCTGTTTATTGCAGATGTTGTAACCGAGTTCATCGAAGGTCTCGTCGAAACTTATCCTGGACTTCAGTATTTGGATGGTCTTCCCGAGGTTAAAAAAATTCACTTTTTTCGATTCCTTCCATGGATGTGTGCAAAATCTCAGCTTATTTATGATGAATTCACAGATCAAAGTTGTACTAAGAGCTGATGTCTCAGCTGCAAATTATGACAAGGTTGCCGTTATATCAGGTTGGAGTTTACTTGTCCAATTCTTTTTTATTACAAATTGAGTTTCGTTTTCGTGTTATGCAATGCCATTTTTGAAACAGGAGGAGGAAGTGGGCATGAACCAGCACAAGCTGGGTATGTTGGAGAAGGAATGCTCACAGCTGCTATTTGTGGAGATGTTTTTGCTTCGCCAACTGTTGATTCCATCCTAGCTGTAAGTAACTCTTCCCACATAACGTTTCTTCTTCTTATTCCTTCTCTTGTGTCTTTCGAGAAAATGATGAATCTTTGTCCAATTCCAGAGGATTCGTGCTGTAACTGGTCCAAAAGGATGCCTCTTGGTTGTCACGGTAAATAAAACATGGCTAGACTTATTCTTATGTATATATCAATAGCTTTGAAAGACTATCCTTCAGTGTCTTTGGTTAAATTAGTTTCTCTTTTACATATTGTTAATAGAACTATACTGGTGACCGCTTGAACTTTGGCCTGGCAGCTGAGCAAGCAAAAACTGAGGGTTTCGATATAGAGGTAACTGTATATTTATTGTTTAGAATTTGGTAAGAACACTGGTGGATTGGATGACATGATCCCTTTTGTAGACTGTAATTGTTGGAGATGATTGTGCTCTACCCCCGCCGCGTGGCGTAGCTGGGCGCAGAGGTTTAGCGGGAACAGTTCTTGTCCATAAGGTTCTCAGTTTTCTTCTATGTTGTTTTTCCTCTATCTGCACTATAAGATAGCATTTCTTAGTAGTGTTTGCAGTCACTTATCCTCATCTTTTTTTATTATTGCATTTTCTTATATTTGTCTGTGATGTCTAAGTGGCAGGTTCTTTTGTGCTCTTTTGTATTTTTATATCCTTTGTTATTGTTTTTGTTAAGGGTAGGTTGCTGGAGCAGCAGCTGCTGCTGGACTTTCTCTAGCAGAAGTTGCAGCAGAAGCAAAACATGCATCTGAAATGGTTGGAACCATGGGTGTTGCACTATCTGTCTGTGCGCTTCCAGGACAGGTTACATCAGATCGTTTGGGTCCAGAGAAAATGGAACTTGGGCTTGGAGTTGTATGTTGTTTCTCTTCTTATTTTCTTTTATGACATAGGAAAGTCAGAGCATTACTCTTGCTAATATTTTGACCTTTTTTTGCTCGCTGTTTTTCGACTTTTCTCTCAGCATGGGGAGCCTGGTGCTGCTGTAGTCGACATTCAACCTGTGGAAGTTGTAGTGTCCCATGTTCTTCAACAGATACTGAGTCCAGTATGTACACTATTCCTCTCTTCTCTGCTTCTTCTTTCCATAACCATCTTGATCTTCCCGTTGTTGACTTACTATCTCCAAAGTGATAGTGTTAATAAAATACATGTATCGTGTTTCATTCGTTGGCCTATGCATTCTTTCTAACTCCAGGAGACAAATTATGTTCCAATTACACGTGGTAACAGTGTGGTTCTGATGATTAATGGGTAAGGACCATAAGGTTGTGTATTCCATCTTCATATTTATGTGATCCTTGTACTCATTTTCACCTTTACCATAATGTTATATCTATGTTACCCACTTATGGTATAACGAGTTTGCTTAATCAATGAATAATTTTATTTGTTCGTGTTGTTCTGTAGCTTAGGTGGTACACCTCTAATGGAACTTATGATTGCTGCTGGAAAAGCAGTCCCAAAATTACAGTTGGAATATGGGCTTGCCGTTGATAGGGTGTATACTGGATCATTTATGACGTCTCTTGATATGGCAGGTGACTGTTTCTGTTGTGTCTATGTAGAGTCACTGATTTTGTGCTGTGCTCTCATACTCCTTCCCTTCTCAGGGTTCTCGATATCGATCATGAAGGCCGACCAGTCAATTTTAGAGCGTTTGGATGCTCCGACCAATGCTCCTAGTTGGCCAGTTGGCACAGATGGTCTGTGATATTTCCTTTGGAACTTGTATAAGATTGTAAATTCTTGTATCATCTATTTTATTTTATTTCGAGGTTGGATTTTTCCTTTTTCTGATCAAGCCAGATCTCTCTACAGGAAGCCGCCCACCAGCAAAGATCCCCGTTCCACTTCCCTTCCGATCAACCAAAAACGAAGAGGTGAGCGGTTGGTTTGATAAAAATATAATTTAGCCAGCTTAGAAGAGTTTCAATGAGATTTGATAATCTGTAAGTTTCATGAGAACTTGTTAGGTGATCATCATACTAACTTTTTTTTGTGTTTATTTAGTCTCGATACCGACCTCAGGAGCTTAGTCAACAGGGGCGAATTCTTGAGGCAGCTATTGAAGCAGCAGCAACTGTAGTCATCAATCTGAAGGATAGTTTGAACGAATGGGATGGAAAAGTAGGTGATGGGGATTGTGGATCAACAGTAAGTCCTGTTTTTCAAATGTTCGTTTTGCATTTCTAAAATATCTTATGCACTCATCACCATTCACAGATGTGCAGAGGTGCAACAGCTATTCTGGAGGACATGAAGAAGTAGTGAGTCACTTCACTCTGAACACCCATTTTACCTCTTCTTCTCCTCTGTTTAGCTTGATTGTTTACTTACAATGTATACCCTCTTTTTCTCGCTTTTATAGTTATCCGCTCAACGATGCTGCGGAAACAGTGAGTGAGATTGGTTCATCGATTAGAAGAGTCATGGGGGGAACAAGTGGAATAATGTAAATCGACGCAGTTAATTTTAACAATTTTCTTTCCATAAAATTGATCATGCATTTGGCATTTACTGATGTAAGACATGACACTGTCTCATATGAAACCAGTTACAATCTCCTCTGTAAGGCAGCATATGCGGAGTTAAAAGCTAACAGTCAATCAGAAACCACTTCCAAACACTGTAAGATATACGTTGCTTGCATTGTCGTTAATTATTCCAAAAGGCACATCTTGGCCTATGAATCTGATTTCTTCTTGTAATCAGGGTCTGAAGCACTCAAGTCATCAATCTCTGCTGTCAGTAAATATGGTGGAGCAACTGCCGGTTATAGAACGATGTTAGATGCGCTCATCCCCGCTTCAAAAGTCCTTGAGGAGGTGACTGATCAATAGGTTACTTTTTGTTATTAAAGATTGATATTTGTTAAGTAGTAATGTGCCTTGCTTTGCTTCTGAGCAGAAGCTGAGTGTTGGGGAGGACCCTATTGCTGCTTTTGTTCTGTCTGCTGAAGCTGCGACCGCAGGAGCTGAATCTACCATTCATATGAAAGCACAGGTGAGCTTTAATGACTACTAGTTAATAGCAATCACTGACATCACAATTATCTGTTGGTTGTTTGTTTTTTGTTTCTTTTTGATGTGACGGATTATGATTGGAGGGTAGGCCGGGAGATCAAGCTATGTATCAGCTGAGATTTTTGCATCAATTCCTGATCCAGGAGCAATGGCTGCAGCGGCATGGTACAGCGCCGCTGCAAGAGCCGTGAAAGAGCAGAGGCAGAGGTTTTGAATCTGATGGACTAGGCTCTGTAAGAGGTTATAACGAGCTTTACTGATTTGATAACTGCCTCTGGGCTTTGTTGTCTATATGTATCTAGTTCTAATGTTTCTGAGTTCTGACTCTGTTTATATACAAATGACAATGGGATTCTTGTGAAATGCTTCCCCTGTTTATATGCAACTGAGTGTTTTCCTGCACATTTGTTAAAACAATTTCATCAATATTGGGTGGATAAAACCCTTAGCCTAACAAAATTTTAAAATGATTCGATTGTAATGAATAATCCAAACCATGTACATACAAATCGAATTGTGAACTGATCAAACCTGAAGTTAATGCTTGTTTTGGAAGTAAGCTTTTGAAGATTTGTTTTTTTGTTTGGGCAAAATGTTTTTGAAGATTTGTTTCCTAAAATTGTAGTAAAATCTACTAATATTTTTACACCTAGAATTTTTGGAACCAAATCTTCAAATATTTTCTACTCAAATTATTAAAATGGACTATAAAAAGATATGAAGAGTAGCTTCAACTTCACCACTTGAGTAAAACAAAACAAATAATTAACTCAACATTAGCTTGGAGAATGAAGAGCATTTCCTTAAGATTTATGTTATTCGTTTCTCTTCTTATCGTCGTCTATCGTAAGTATACTCTCTTTTCATTTTGCAGTTTGATACATTGAAACATATATGAGAATACTATTTGAAAAATCCGAGAATGAAAATTTATTTGTTCAAGTTCCATGTTTTAAATGTGTCATAAGTTGATATGAGAATGAAATATTTTACCAAAAATAAAAAGAGACAATAAAATAAAATCGTTCTAAAATGTTTATTTACAAATAACTCTATTTTCAATATAGAAAAGGTTATATACAAAAAAATCAAATTCAAAAGGTATCGTATATTCTTTAAAAGTTGTTTTTCTTTTATAACACCAAACTAGATTTTAACTCGCGGTATACCGCGGAACGATTTATTTTGTAAAAGTAATATATATTAAAACTTGCAAATTTTATTTTTATAAAATATTTATATTTTACAGTTTATAATTGTTGTTAAGTAACGCTAT
>Ga0041059_1000287_pt1 | contig 35342 bp, 30 predicted proteins | sample AraColnosormetaG_FD_56232 | JGI IMG/M metagenome (GOLD analysis project Ga0041059, IMG submission 56232) | Arabidopsis roots microbial communities from North Carolina, USA - Col MF nosort | ecosystem: Host-associated > Plants > Roots > Unclassified | place: USA: North Carolina | collected...
TCCCTCCACACAATGTAGATTGTGGCTTGGAAAACATAGCGGCGGAGAAACCATTCCACACGGTGATGCTGAGAGTTTGTAATGGCTTCAATTATCGATTGTCAGTGTGAAGTGTACTGTGTTTTGAAAATTCCTCTCGCTAAATCTACCCAAATTGCAGAAGTGAAACTGCAAGTAAAGAAGAGGTGGTCACTACAAAACTGCAAGTAAAGAAGAAGTAAAGAATTTCCTTTAAACGTTGACCTGGCCAAAATCCCAAAATGTTAACTCGCCGATTAACCCCGTTAATAGAACGTTCTCTCGTTACATAGAAAATATGTATCAAAAATGAAGTCGGAGATTACGTTCGTTTCTTACAAAAAAACTATGGTGGGAAACAATCTCCCAACCGCACTAGTCTCCTACAAAACTCCGATCCATTCTAACCTCACTAAATATCGAATTAACCACAATTAGTCAGTCACAAATTTCATTTTTGACTTTCAACATTATAGAGAACCCCTCTCTTTTTGTTATTGGATGTCATCTATATCTCAAGCATACACATCCGGGGTGGATATTTTTGGTTTTAATTCCTATTCTTAATCTGTCTTTTTAAAAATAACCAAGAAGTAGTAATCTATTAAACTTGTGGGTTATATATATTAATCTATAGCTTAGCTTTACATGCATAGGCTACATCATATAGGGTGTGATTCCCATTAACGCCTTTAACTAAGCCAAATTTAAAAACCTTAAAAGTTTTGTTGCTACAATAATACAACACTTTTTTTTATGGGAGGGAATAATTCCAAAAAGCTAATGCTAAATGGAAATCGCACCACATAATGTACGATCTCGACACCTGTTTAAGGAAACTTAATTAAGATTTGCTAAAGAATGATTCACTAAGACACTAATATAAGTAAAGACTAAAGACACACCTAACTTTACTTGCAAACAAACATATACGTACGTAGCCTTTTTATGCAAAACAAGATTGAATGTTTTTTCTCCACTTTTGCCTTTGGAAACTCTTGATGATAAATATCACATAATTAACACGACTGTTTTTTAAATATCACATTTAACAAGACGAACATATGTACTTTTTATTTTAACATTACATGATTAATGATAATCTTCTTTCTTATTTTAAATTTTATAGCAAAGTATAATAAATAGAGATGTACTTAATCATAAGAAAAGAATATTACAATAAATGTTTAAAGTCAAAATGAAAATTGTGACTGACTAACAGTAAGGAAAATTATTATCGACTAAACGTGTTAGAAATCTCACTTATGAAATTGACATAAGACGAGTTAAAAAAAACATAAGATACTTTACCAAAGATGTGTATACATTTTGTTAATCTATTTACTCATACTTAATTTTAGCTGAAAACTTATGATTCTTCACGGTACGTGGTACGATTATGAATTGTTTTGTTATTTTGGATATGTTAGTTATTGGTGATAGCTAGTTAGATTATTAACATGTAGATCAGTTTAATTTGATTATGTAACCATTAAAAACAAAAATACTTAACTATATATCTATAGTTAGGACAATAATGAAATTGAGTAAATAAAGTAGGCTAGTAGGTAAAGACGAAAGTTAATCCGATACCCTCATGGGCCACCTGTTAAACATACTCATTTGTCTATAATATTATGGACACAAATTAAATCATATAGTTCAGACTTTGAAAGATGCTCTAAATTTATCATCACCATCCATAAACTAATACTAAACTCTTTATATGTACTACTTCTCTATTTTTGTAGCTCGATCCTTACAAAAGTGTGGTAGGTTAGTGGTTAGCACTTGAAGTTACTTCCATTGTACCCCTATCTTGATCTTTCTTGGGATGAGTAGTGTTTCCAAAGAGAAGAAACTAAATACTGACTTCGGATCCACATAAATTAGGTCTAGTTCTGAACCTCGTGGTAATAAATAAAAAAAAATTGTAAGATATGGGAGCAAGTAAAGTAACAACATACGATGGGCCCTAACTTGAAATAGCTAGGCATCATTCCATCCATTAAAATTTATCTATCTTCTTAGGACCGAAGAAAATCGGGTACCGAACATGAAATCGGTAAAAGGACTTGTGATCTTCAAGGGACATGAAGAAGTTGAAGGAGTAAGTAACTCTTGATGATTATTACTATTTTTATTATAATGATGATCTACCATCACTTTGTGGAGTCCTTGATCGTGAAGAATCCCTCTGAAAACATGTCCTCCAATGTTCACCGTGGTCTGATAAGCATATTGCTCTTTTCCATCATCGATTGAACTCACTTTTACGCATCGGAAATCTGCTAGGGAACTCAACTCTGCCGGAAAATGTCCAGGAGTAGTGTGGATTTGTACACCTAAAATAGGAAAGAATGTTTCAACACGATAAGTCTGTTTGTCTAATAATTTTATTAGCATCAATTATTTTTCTTAAGTAAGCCATTAAAGTAATTAGTGAAAAAACAAGATTCCTACATTTCTCAATTTGTCAAAGATCATAACTAGAGACGTTTGTTTATATATTTACTACGTAATCCACTTCAAAAATCAAGAATACAAAAAAGAATACCAAAAATCTAAAATCAAAAGCAGGATTGTGATCATTTTACATGATCAAATAGTAACATCGAGAATAGAGGAGAAGAAAAAACCTAATTCCTTATCGATTGATATAAAAATAGACATAGATCACTAAACATCATCACAACACACAAGGATACATCAATATGTAGTGTACTTATTTGCACTTACTAGCAAGTCTTGTTTAAAGTTCATGAGATCCGAAAATCTCATTTCTCTATCTTTAGGACATATACAATTAACTCAGAAATGAAATGAAATTTGAAAGACCCCAAAAATTCAGATGTTTTATGGTGAGAGAAAAAAATTAACATGCACTTATACATGAGCATAATTAAATAAGAGTAGGAGATAAGAACCTGATGAAGGACAAGAATTTGAAAGTTGTTGTTGCTCTCTCATACCTTTTGGGATACTAGTAGAGAGCGGTTGCGATTGGTGTTTGTGATGAGATCTTCTATAGGCAGGAACCCAAGTGCTCTTGATGTGAGTTTGGCAATGGAAGGCTTTGGATTTGCAGCAAGTTCTGCATCTCATGTACACACAATCTTTCTTCGCTTGATTCCCACAATCTTCACATTTTCTCCCCATTATCATCATCATCATTACCTCTGCCTTCCCATTATATACATGTGTATATATATATAAGCATGATATGTGTGAATATATAATTTAGTATAAATAATTGTTAGAAGATGTCGACCATTTTGGCTCTCTTTGTTTGCTTCCTCTTTATGTACAAAAAGAGAAAGAGAATAAGTCTTTTTTTATAGTTCTTTGCTTTTCCTTCTATGAATAACTGGAAAGTTATTGTTATTTTTTAAAGCTTTTTAATGAATTTGATTGGTAGCTACAGTTTAAGTGGTTCAAACAAAAATTACAATACTAAATGATGGTTCAATTACAATAATAAATAGTTAAATACCCTGAATATAACTAGAAATTTGTAGGGGTTTAGTAGTCTTTATGTGGTTTCAGGTGTGAAGTTTTTTGCATTCCCCAACTTAACCATTTTTAGATGCTTTCAGTGACAACTCTTGTAGTGATTAGTTTTATCGCAAAAGTTGTGTGGGGGTTGCTTATTCTTTTCTATTTTCGGGAAGTTTATGCGGTTTTTCTCCACTATACAACAACGGAATAATTTTATCCGGTTACATATAAAACTATATTATACTCATGTACTATCTATCCCACAGATTTCTTATAATGATGATGAGTGGGGCTCTTATGGTTATATTTTCTATATGAATTATAAATGATCGATGCTTTGTACCATTGTCGGCCGTAATTTTATTCATATTCCTTGCAAATTGCTTGGTATAAATCAAGATTATTGTGTCAAATTTTTGTAACTCGATTACATAAAAATATCATATTTGCAGAATCATGCTCTCAATCCGTCCATATAAGCTACATCATCACACTATATCAGCCTCTATATATAGAAATAGTATGGAACACAAACCAAAAATCACCTTTAGGACAGGCACGCAGATAGCTATGGCTCTCAGTGAACAGATCAAGAAACATCGATTTGAAAGGTGGGAAGTTCTTAAACAGTTTAACTCTAATCAAGTGAATTTTTAGTCTTTAGTGTTTTGGACCAGATCACGAATGTTTAATGTTTTGGACGAGAACTTGAGATTCGTCGATTGATATGGATGGTGTTCATCATAGGATTCTGTTTATCCAGAAGTTGGAAAGCTTTTTAGAATGCAGTTTGACAGTGGACAAAACTCCATCATTCGTGTGCCGGAGGGGGTTCCATGACATGACTGGCATGACTATCAACGGTCATGTTTCGCTAGGAAGCGTTCATGTAGTTGCTTTGAGGATCCATGAAGCAGCTACATGATCTTGATAGTTTTGGAAGACAAATGTGTGGAAAATTCTCTCACACTCAAATTCAAGCGACCGGACAAATTAAAAAACAGAAAAGAAGTAAAGAGGCAGCTGTGATCGAGTCATTTCGAGAGTTTGTCCGTGAGCTTATCTACCAGTCTTAACGGTTCATCTAACTAACCACATTTATTGGATATTTCTAACTTTTTCGATAATTTTATAAGTATTTGGAATAGTAAATTAGGCATCAACTGAAAATTCACCAAAAGAAAATGGATACAATTCTGAAAATTTATAAAATATTACGTCTATATTTCTCAATCGAGTTTAAAATCCGATAAGCCTAAATGAAATGTCCTGAGACTGTAAAAATAAAATCAAACAAAAAGAGATAAAGCAAGAAGATAAAGTTCTCATGCGTTTGTTACTAAGATAAGAAACAACATAAAGACTTTAAAGAGTAATAGAAGTTGCAGCGGAAAATTCACAAACACCAAAAGCTCAACACTCTTCTTCCATAAAAGAGCATCTCGTACTTACCTCACGATTGAAGCACATAATCATTCTGACTTGTTCACCGGACTTGAGAGGCAGAGCATAGCAAGCCAGATGCGTCTGCGCCAATGACTGCAAGATCACAGACCGAGCAAATGTTACCTTCCTGGCTTGGTACAAACCGGGCAGTGCAGTAAGGACATGCAACGTCTTTCTGTCCTTTGTAGATTGGCACATAAGTGGACCCGCATATCACAAACGGGTTTCTAAAGTCGTAGTTGAGTGTTGTTGCATCTGTCATGTTGCGTTCAGCTGCTTGCATAACTTGTCTAGCCGTCCTGGCCTGGCTCTCAATAGTTGGGTTTGTATCCAACAAACTTCTGGCGAAGTGAGCAGCAGTAGCCATGTTCTTTGACTTGTAGCAGACGGTCATTGCACTGAAGTACGCGAGCCGTAGGTGAGGTGTTTGAAGTTTACAGTGAGTGAAGTAAGCAGCGAGCTCTTGCTGCCTCACCGGATCATCTTTCATCTCTCTCCTCTTGAGCTCCAATTGAAGACCGAGGACATATTCTTTAACAATGATGACCAGTTCCTTAACCTCATCTACTTCTCTTCTTGACTCAACTACCACCAATGGGATGGTTTGGAGAATAGAGAGGAAGACACGAAGAGCCTCAGATAGTTTCCCAGCTGTTGTAGCTTTGTAGCCGGATTTGAGCTTTGCTTCAAGCTGAGAGAAATCAAAAACAAGAGCTGGCGGGCCACGGACGTTAGGACTGGAAGACTCACTCCATCCACGCTCAATGGCAAGAGGAACCACAGGAGATGAAGAAAAGGCACGCAGATAGCTATGGCTCCCACTGAACAGATCAAGAAACATCGATTTCAAAGGCGCAAAGTTCTTAATGCCAAGCTGCCTGTGGAGCAAACGCATTGCAGTGTCGAAGCTTCCTGCTGCAGCCTGCTCAGCAGCAAGGGAAGATTTCTGACTCCAAATCTGACTTACGGGCATACCTTGAGGAGGTGTCACAAAAGTAGATGAACGTGCGTTAGCAGAGGCTTTAGGAGTGTCAAGCTCTGGTGGAAGATCCAAGTCAAGTCCCCATCCACCTTCCTCGTCGTCTTCTTCTTCACCTGCTTCTGCACCATCCAATATGGCTTCGATGTCTGTGTTCTCCATTCCATCAACATCGAATTTGTCAAGTCCCTCACCCCAGTCGCCTTCAACATCTTCTTCTTCTTCATCAACAGCCCCTCTGTTTGCACTCTCAAGTCCTCCTTCAAATATTCCTTTCATCACTCTCAGTAGAGGCCAATCACCACCACACATGATGGGAGACGGTGGCATTAAAAGCGATGGAGTCTTCCCTTCAGGCAATGAAGGCACATTGTCTCCTAGCTCAATTGCTAGTCGCTCAGCAATGTCAGTTAAACCATGAACCGAAGCTGTGATATAAGCTAGAGGCAAATGACCAGCATTCTCTAGTATCTTAACACGCTCTTTAACATCTCCTAGGTAGAGTGCATTGTGAAACTGACCCATTACATTGTTCTTCACCTCTGCAATCTTCATCAACTTTGACAGCTTGTCTAAATTGCCAGTAATGAGATATAGAAAAGATAACCTCTCAAAGTTCTTTGTCTGCTGGTACGCAAACTCAACAATTCTAGAATTTCCTTGACGAAGAGCTTCCACTCCGAGTCTATACCAGTGGTCTTTCTCATTAATCTCTGTAGCGGATGCAACAGCTACACTGATGTTGCCACTTTCAAGAGCCAAGTTGAATCGGATCCTCTCGTCTTCAACAAAGTGTAGGGCAACTTCAGGAAATCCTTTCTGCTGAAGATAAGCGATCATAGCCTGTCCACATAGCTGGGAGTTCTTTATCATGCTCATGACATGATCATATTTCTTTCTCAGTAGTGCAAGCTTGAAAATGTATTCGGTTGCATTAATGGTGATAGCCCTGTTTTTCCCATCCCGGTCCAAGCAAAAGATTGTATTTCCAGACACCTTGGTGATGTAGATTGGGACATCCAGGGTTCTGATGATTCCACTATCTCCATTAGGCAGACAGTACTTGATGTGGTTCAGAGTAGTGTAAATGAAGACACCATTGTCGTCCCATGCTCCACTTTTCACACGTATTGTCTCATGAAGCGTGCACTGTAGGACAAGTTTTTTGCTCGCAATAATGATAGTATGTTTGCTGAGCAAAGCAACACTCTCCATATCGTTAGACCAAACAACGTACCTAACAAACGGTGTCTGAAGCTCACCAAGAACAAGCCTTTGTTGAAGGTCAAATATAACCACTTTATCCTCAGATCTACAAAGCAAATTTCCAGTCCCAGCATAAAAGATAGCATCTGTGGGAATAGGTAAAGAACTCTTTTTAACCACCTCATTCTTTAGATTCTTCACTAACACCTGGCTGGTGCTTTTCTCCAGAACAGCAAACCGATTTCGAGCAATGAACACCGCAGAACCCCCTGTCCCCCTCTTTGCATCTTGTACAACATCACTCCTGCCAACGCTATCTTTCGGTATGATGTACAACTCGTAAGAACCACCATCCAGATCTGAGCAGATTAAGACTGCATTTTCTGTCGGACTGTAGGATAAAGTCCTCGGACTTTGATTCAAGCTTGGGGTACCAGGACGCCGTATAGGAATAACTTGGGAATCTTTTTGAGTTGAATATTCATAGTACCGCAGAAATCTATCTTTGGCATAGAATAACGAATCACCACTCAAAGCAAATGCAGGACGTTCTCTCTCAAGTTTGAAAACAATCATACCATTGTCATGTCCTGCTGCAAGTAGATTAATCTCAGGGTGAACTGCAAGAATCCAGAATCGGTCATGCTCACGACGAAAAGTTTGGATTCCAGTTCGCTTGGTAGCATCCCAGACACGGATGCTTTTATCCTCAGAGTTTGACACGATAATGTCCTGTTTTGCATGGAACATAACGGATGAAACGTTATTCATATGACCTCGCAATGTATCCACCTCCCAAGCTTTAGTTTCTGCAACAAAATTGAAACGCATCAGTACCTCAATGATTCATAAAATTAACTTTCTGTGAAGAAGAAGACAGATATCCATAAGAAATACCATTCATACGCCACAGCTTTACTTGGCGGTCATCGGCACCAGAGACAATGAGAGGAAGTGTGGGATGAAAAGAAGCCCAGTTGACTCCTCTATCATGACCTTCAAGGACGTACTTAACTATAGCGTCAACCCCTCCAAAAAGATCAGAATTCATCTGACTAAATCGCATGAGGTCATCAGCAGGAGATGCTGACTTCTTCTTAAGAGCACCAATGTCCCAAACACGGACAGTCTGATCCAGTGATGCTGATACAACAAGATCTTCCTTTGGATGGAAAGAAGCACACATAACATAATGATTGTGACCAGTCAACACGGAAATACAAGTCCTAGACTGCCAGTTCCAAATGCGGATAGTCTGATCGTCACTAGCACTCACAATCCATGGGTTTTCGTGGTGAAATTGGACAGTGCGGATATAATCAAGATGCCCGAGAAGAGTGAAAAGACACCTGTGAGTTTTGTAGTTCCAAACTTTAATCTTGTAATCATCCCCTGCAACATCCAATGTAATCAATGCCATCAACTACATATGAGTAATGTTCTGTAAGAGCATTATAACTGTAACGAAGAAGAATCCAAGCCATTTGCATTTCTAGTTGTTTGAGTACTTACTTATGTTCAAATAAAATACTATGCAACATGTACCATAAGATCTGGTTTCAATGCACTAGGTCCAAATCATCCAATATGTTATATAAGTAACTTAAACACAAATTATTTACTCCAGCTGGGACTATAAGAGCTTAAGTCATCCATTAAACAAAGGTTGGGAGACCAAGCTAGATCTAGGAACCGAGGAAGCTAACTAGCTAAGGGTTAATACTTAAGCAGATCAGGATTTATCGATCATGAAAGTGTAATAAACAGACTTATTGGCCTACCAATAACAAAGCATACCTCCAGAGACGAATAAAGGCTGTGAGTTGTGGAAATGAACACCACGAACAGGTCCTTCGTGCTCATCAAATCTGTCGATCAAAGTACCCATACGATAATCCCAGAGCTGGATCACACCACTGTGTAAACTCGCGAGAATCCATGGTCGTTTAGGGTGGAAACTCAGACCCTTAACTCGGTTACTCTTGGTCTCGAACTTGGTCAGCATATTCACAGATTACGAAACAGAAACAACTCTACAAAAACCAGATCAACAGAGAATGAAAATCATGGAGAAAGATCAGTTCAAAGAAATCGAAAAACCCGCAAAAGGAAGAAAAAAAACGTAATCCACGTGAAATTGAAAACAGATCTAACGATAAGAAGCAGCAAGATCCGAGAAATCGAGATTCGTACAATGAAGAAGGAGAAGAAATAGAGATTCACCTCAGATCAGATCAGTTCACAAGGGGAAGCGATCAAGCTCAGCTTCACGGTGACGATCAGTAGCATTACCAGAGAAGCGTGGATGCGAGAGCAAGAGAAACACAAGGATCGTCTAGAAGAAGAAGAAGAAGAAGAAGACGGTGAGATTCAGTTTCGTCGTATAGATCTGAATCCCTCCGCTCAGTTATCTCTGTCTCCAATTTGCGTCTCGCTAATTTAATTGGCATGAATTACTCATTTTTACTTTTATTTTATATGGAAGCATCAACTTTACATTTTTTATTCCAAGATAATTAAAATCTGTAAAATTTTGACTACAGAGCTTCATATTTTTAAATCAGATAACACTTCAAATGCTCAATCAAAAAATTATTACATGAGAGAAAACAATATATTAATTGGGGTTATTGAACTGATATTACACAAAAATGTATAGATAAATACATGATTTACGACATTAACCCTGGAGTAATTTCATAATTTCATTAGCCCTGGACTCGATTCCTTTGAGATACTCGGTCAAAATTCGCTGCTGGTATGAACCCCCTTCCTGGTATGATCAGAATAGTTGTGGTTAGAATGATGAATTTTAGAAAACAATATCTGGTTAAAACCCCAACCCAAAACCCGGTTAGCCTCGCATTCACTCCTGAAGAGAATAATAACAATGCAAGCAAATGTGTCATGGTATGTTACTTACAGTTCGAATCAGTGTGCGCTCGATTCGTTTCTTGATAACAGCAGATAGCTCATCAGGTGTGATATCTCCTTTTCCGATTGTTAACCCGTCTACGAAAAGCTTGTTCCATTGTTCCTCAGGAGCTGAAACACACATAATAAACCGATGTGAAGTCTGGCTGGGGTCTATAGTACATGGAAAAGTGGTTGCAGAACAGACCTTTGATCAGAGTTTCAAGAAAATGCTCGGCTTTTACAACTTCGTTCCCTGTGACAATAGCTATAGTGGATGAGATTATGTTCGTAGAAAATGGTTTAGAGTGACTTGGCATAGTTTTCAAAATTGGGCAAATCACCTTTCTTTGCGTAGCTACGCTTGGAGAGGATAGTAGCAGAATAGAGTTGAAGAACTTTTTGCAGCATAGCCAATAACCCTGGTTTGTCTTTATCTTCTTTTGCCTGAAAACAATCGTCAGCCTCAAACATTCAAAAGAATACATCTATTCACTGTAAAGGAAAGACCTCAGAAGTGAAACAAAACAAATTGTAGCACTTACCTGCCGGAGCTGAGCATTAACTTCTGAAAGAAATCCTTCATCTAATTGCCCTTCTTTTTCCCGTTGTATAATTTCCTGTTAATACACTGATCTCAGTAACCATGACGATATCAAATCACAGAATCTAAGACCAGATAACCCTTCTGAATATAGGTTGTATATATAAAAAATGTGTAGATGTAGTAGAAAGTGAAGAACAACTAGTATAAACCTTTTTCATTAGATTGATGGCTTCAGGATCTCTTGGCGGCCATGAAATCTCTTCCACTCCATCTATAGCAGGTCTTAAAATCCCTTTCAGAATATCAGTAGACGTCTCTATCTTTTCCTAAAGGGATATAATGAACTCTCAGTTATCCCTGTTTAAGTAAACGCTGAAGAAGAAGAGACAATAAAACCACAGAAGAAAGAGAAACCCGAGTCTTATTCACAACACAGTCAACTATAGTCATCACAGTTGTAGCTAACTCCTCATAGTCCTTCTGTAAGAAACAAACCGTATTCAAAGCATTAGCGGAAACAAAAGAGATCAAAAGTCTGCTCTATCATTGACATAAACAATATAAACTCATGCCTTGTCATCTTCTGATTTACAAGTATCCGACCTAGCTGCTAGTCTTATCCAAAAAACCTCATCAAAAGCAAGGATATTTTCAACAACAATCTTCTCAACCTGTTCAATGAAAATGGCAACAACAACAAAACAAAACTCAATTTACTCAAGATAATAGAGCAAAAACACAACATTTATACGATGCATATGACATGTTTCCTTACTTGTCTAGGGTTTGCATCTCTAAGAGCATCAATCATCCGATCGATTTCGACAGTCTTCTTAAAGGCATCTTCTGGATCTCCCTTGACTGCACAGATCAAAGTTCTCCTGTTTTATTAGACCCAAAAGATTGCAATCAATTATCTCATATCCAACTGCATTACACAGAATCATCGCTTCAAGGGCCAAATCCTACTGAAATCGTTAACTAGAACATAATCACCTTCGGTTCAAATGGAGTCCAGAGAACAGAGAAAGCTTCCATAGACTCGAAGATACTAAAACCCTAGAACCCAATCTCCAAAGCGACCCACTCTACTTGAAAAAAACGGAGGAATGAAGTCATAACAAGAAGAAGGTAGTTCTCGCTAATTATGAAGAAATAAGAACAGAGAGATTCACCTGCTCGCGTTGTTGATGATGATGATGAGAATTGCAAGAGAATAAGCATTGAACAGGGGATATTGCCGCCATTAAAGTGAAGGCACCGCACCGAGAAGCTACAAGCTCCGAATTTCTGAGGACCGTTCAAACAAACTCTCGGTAACCAAATCCTCGTTGGCGAAAACCGAAAAAAAAACAATATATGGTCGTATCATTTAGGCTCACTAGATCCATTGGGCCGTAACAACCACTCTGATCCAAAAATATTTACATGTGTTATTGGTGTATTAAATTCGGTATGTATTAAATTTCTTAAAAAAAAATAAGAATTTAGCATAGATATAACTAAGTAAAAATTATTATTAAAATTAAAAATTACAATATAAGTTAGAAGAGATCAAAGGTTTGTGTGGTTTGCAGTAATTCATCGATGATAATTGGTGTAGTTTGGTGTTCTTGTGTATCACTGTTGCATTCGTACACTATTCTCCATTGTACAACTGTATGTTTTTTCTAAAAAACTGTACACAAATTTCATGAATTAGCAAAATAATTTTTAATTACTTACTTCAAATTTTGAACTTACTATGAAACGGCTATGATATGTTTCCTATTTTTCTGTTAGCATGTTATGTTTCCTCTTTCTTTACCACATTTTGAACAGAAAGATATAACAAAGACATTACATACAAGAAAACAAAAAACAACTTGTAATAAAAGAATTCGAGCCTGCCGTTCTGGAAAATGTTAGCAAACAAACAGACTTCCATATAGTTCTTTATACCTGCAAAATCACATACAATTGTCTTTCAATAAAAAGATTGCCTAATGTTTTTGAACTAAAGAATTTGGATTTTAAAGATTTTGTGAAGGTGGGAAATATTGGAATTACCTTATACTGTGTGTAGGAGAGTGACTATACTTGCCGCAGGTCAAGACGGGAAGGCGAACAGGCGATCAGAGATCTTGGTTCGGCAGATTGGGCACTCAGAGCAGGCAAGTGAACAAGATTTACAGACTGCATAAAAGGAGAGATTGTGATCGTTTTAGGATTACTTAGTACTTAATGAAGGATCCTCAGGTAATGTGAGAGTGAGACTTACGGCAGAAATGACGGCAAGGGAGGAGAATTGTGGCGGTCGGCGACTCAAAACAGACTTTACATATATGTGAGTTTGCATCAGCATTAGCTGCTGCAGCCGCCTGAGATTTCATCTCTTTCTCTTTCATCTCTTGCATTCTTGCCTGTTATGTATATAAAGCATCAAATGCAGAACAAGAAAACAAGTAGTTTTTTTATTTATTAAAGCTCATATTGTTTGAACGTGTGAGATGATGATTCATGATTTTCATTACCCGTACAAGATAGAAGCTCACACATGGGTACACAAGTTCCATGTCCCCGAAAAACCAGATAAATATTCAATACCCACAAGTAGCTTGACTTAATTATCCGTAACAGTCACTTGTATTATAGATAGGAGGACATGATATTAGAATATATTGGATCAGGTAAAGCTATTTACATATTTTGAACCATATATTCTGGGTGTTTTGAAGGTTTTAATATATGTTGCCTGATCCGAAGGTCATGGCATAAAGGATATGGAGCGAACAGGTAATGGATATCTAGATTTGCCTACCGCTAGACTGTGGAGTAGGCTTATAGAAAACTAAGAATGCTGAAAGAAAATAGAAAGCAAATTTGTAAAAGGTTTACCTTAAGACGAGCAACAAGAGGTTCCTCCTTTGGTGTCTCTTCAGCCTTGGCAACTATTACTTCTTCATGTCCATTCACGAGTTGCCTCTCTTTCAAGATTGCATTTTGTTCATTCTTATTATCTAACTCTGTCACTTCATCTTCCTTTGCAGGCTCTGCTTCGTCACTCTTTTGTATTGACAAGGCGCCACTATTGGCTTTCTTCAACTTGGCAACAAGCACCCACATGTTGGCTAAATCGTTTTCAAGGGCCTCTTCTCTTCTCTTTGCTTCTTCAGCTTTTTTCCTAAACTCTTCTTCTATGTATTCTTTCTCAGCTAGTGCAGCCTCAAGTACTGCTTCTCGCTGTTTCCTTGCCTGCAATTCCATTGTGAGATTTTCTTGGTTGAGGTTCCATGAGTCTGAGATCCTTGCCTTTCTCCCTGGCCTTGTTCCATTACGGTTCGCTGCGCTGTTCATGGAGTTGTTGTTACGCTTCTGAGCTGCCGCTGCCAAGTCTCTTGCAGCTACTAATTCTTTTTCTAGCTTTGCGTTTTGAAGCGAGAGCTTTGTAACTTCATCAGCTAGATTCTTCAGCTCAATAGCAGCTGCAGAGGCCAATTCTTTTGCATATGAAGCTTCTTCAGCTAATTTTTGATTTTGCACTCGTAATCCACTCTTCTCCTCCACACTCTGCACATGCTCTAGCTTCAACTTTTCGTTCTCAATCTCCTGAAGTATGAAAACATCAAACGCTCATGTAAATACAATGAGAGGTCCATTAAACATATATATCATTATATGTGTTTTCACAATCTCCTCGCAACCAGTGAAGATATTTATCAGGATTCAGGCATACTTGTGAGAATGCATGGTCGCAAATTTGACAAAATTGGTTGAGATTTTGAGAAATTACCTGAGACTGTACTTTCTTTTTCAGCTCATCTACATACTCTTCAGTCACAACATCACAACAAGACAGTGTGGCCTTCTGACTCGATAATCGTTGCTCTAGAAGATGCACCTTTTCGTGCAATTCATTGTTCTCGGTACACTGCAGTTGTTAGAGCATGTGTATATAAGTAAGGATGACTGAGATAATAGCCACAAGAAAATGCTGTATATGAAAAATAAAAAAGAATAAAAGAATAAAAGGAGTCCGTGACTTAGAAGTGACCTTTGTCTGTAGTTGTTCTTGGAGAATACGATTATCTGCTGATATAATCTGATCCATAGGTAGAACACATTTAAATATATATATTGACTTGAGAAATCTTCCATATTCGCTATAGAAGAAGACATTTCATTCTAGAGAGACATTTTACCTCCAGCTCAAAGCTCTTCTCATTGCATTGTGTCATCAATCTCATAACTTTCTGAAAACAACAAAAATAATTGTAATACCTTTAGCTGATCCACACTGTGTCCACAACTGAATGACCTTAAGAGGGTAAAGGATCATAAATATAAGATGTATAGATTAGGTTACCTCTTGCATCTCAATCGATGATGCATTAGCAATTGAAGCTTCACCACTCTCAGTTATTCTCTGTTCCAAGGATTTCATTTGTCTTTGCTTTTCTTGAATATCATTTTCTAGATTCTGGATCTGCATGCCAGCATATAATAAGTTCCGTAGTTATGCTTATAGGTAAATAAATGGCTTAAAGTGGAATGCTAATAAAGTTCAGCATCTGGAGATGCATTTTCTGATTTTCAGGGTTAAAACTTGAAATTAGGGAGACCACAGTCATACTGGTATATAATTCTCTAGATAGATAAAGAAGAATCTTTACTTGGGTTTTCGAGTTTTCAGGATCATTCATGGACTGATCCACCAAACGCTTTAGTGTGCTTGTGCCGAAAGCTATCTCACCAGCAAGCATCTTAACTTGCTCAACGAGGAGATCCATTTCATCGGGAGTCATAACGCCCTGTAATAGCCACAACTATCAAATGTCATTTTCTGATAAAAACACTGAAAAAATCATATTCATGGGATAAAAGAAAGGTTAAATGGGTGCATGCGACACTGAATCATTAAACACCCTTTTCTGTAACCATTTGGATTGAAAACAAGAATACACCAAACTTCTAATAAACGAAATTCAATGTAAAACTATATACGCTAAGAATCCCAGAACTTACTTGAGTTAATTCTGCACGAGAACCAACTGGAGAGTTTTCATCCTTAAACTTGCTGGAAGACCGTCGCGCATCTGATGCTAGAGAGAGAGTCGAAGATGGAGATGCCAGATTATCACTATCCAAGAGCAGAGAGTCTAACTTCTGAAGAGCAGAAAGAAAACAGAATGAGTCAATCAGGTATCAAACCTCTTGGGCAGTGAGGAACCAACATGCAACAGTTAAAAAGGAATATAGGAACACAGTGATAATCAGATCTAAATAACAAACTTACATCATCTTTACCAGCAGAAATGCTGCGAGAATGAGCTGGTGTGTCACCTAAATATCCAGGAATAGAATTCTTGGTAGAGACAAGTATGAGCTTTGTAAGCTTTTGGATTCTACTCATTAGAGCTGCTTTAGCTTCTTCTTCTTCCTCCAATCTTGATTGCATCTTCACTTGACCTTCTTGTAGCTGTTAATAAATTGATAGCTCGATCTATTCACCAAATAGGAATAAACTCAAACATTTATGAAATAACAAGGTCTCGGGGAGGTTAGAACCTGTTGCTTTAGGCTCAATAACTCTTCGTGACTGACACCAACTAGCACACCCCTTCTTAGCTGATCAAGTTCGACTTTGAGGGTCGAGATTTCTTTCTGATATTTCTTAATCAATGACTTCTCATCTATGATCTGTTGCAAGATATGAAACAATGTATTTTTTAGCCGAATTTTAGGTTATGCCATCAATAGAAGTCAAATACTTCTTCTTCTTTTTTGTATGAAAAAGCCAAGTACTTCATGACCAAAAGCCTAAGAAATGACCTTATTGCGTGAGGCATTAATTTCAATTCTCTTTGCCCTGCTGGCAAACTTCAAAGTATTATGAGTTTCCTCGGTACTGCTTGACGCAGGAGTAACTGTACATATGAGCTACAAAAGTTTCAGAAAATAAAATTTTAATTAGCTTCTGCTCATTGCGATTTTAAAATTAAGATCAGCACACAGCGTATATTAGATAGCCAATAAATACAAACAAACCAACATTGCCTTAAATATGCTACTGAAGACAACACAATTAGACAATCTGAGATAATCAACCGTGTGAAAACTATTACAGTAAAATGGGAAATATTCACCAGATACAGAAGAGTCGTACCGATACATGCCCATGCCCACTCAGTGAAGATTGCAGAAGACGAGTTAGCTTAGAGTCCCGAAATGGGACATGAGTTGTCTTGCCCTCAGTCAGTTTTCCAATCACCTACATATTTGAACCATGAGATATAGTTTATAATCAAAACATCCTAAAATCGATTTCAAAGGTTAGGTGACTAGAGATGTTATCCTTGACATAAGGACACAAAAAGGGAACAGGCTTATCAGAAAATAAAGGCATTGATCATTAAGATACACTAGCAAACCAGGTTGTTCTTCTAAGGCAGTTTTGCATTATACTTAATTCTGATTTATATCATATTATAACTGAAAAGGAAATATCTGACAAATAAAAGAAAGCTCCAACAGAAAAGAGACACCTACAGTTCCAAGAGTCAGAAGACTCTTGTTGATGTATGCACCCTCTTTCCTCCTCAGTCCCGTTGTCTCAGTTTTGGAACTCTCAGATCCAGCTAAGTCAATCAAATTCTGAGCAAGAAAGAGACACTGTGAGAGAGCTGTTTATAAGACGAGAGAACTTATGCAATGAAAGAAGAAAGAAGCCCTTACTAGCTGAGAAAAAATAACTCCATCATATTGGTCTCCATGAGCACTACTTTCAATCATCTGCAAACAGAAAATACTTGAAATTGAAACTTAAAATGCATAGCAAGGACATTTGTAAGAGAAAAAGTATCTAAAGGACATTGAGAGGATCAAGGGTAAGAAAATGGGATGTTCACAAGATTGAAAATGTACCAGTGTAAATATTGTGTGACTTCTGCTGCTCATCAGGTTGAAATTATTTGAACCAACATGACGATGTTCTGCCATTGAAGATCAAAAGTCAAAACAGTAATAAAGGAAACGCAAATAGGAATATTTTGAAAACATGTCTCAACAATAATTTTTCCAATTACCTTCCCCAGCTGCAATGAAAGATAACGCATGGCCTGGAGACAAAACGACTTCTTCCTTGATACCCTCAACGTAAGTGCCCTATAAAAAAATATCCCCTCTAGATCAAACCAAGGTAATCCATAAAAACAGGATGGATGTAACATGGACTATTCATCAAGTATCATATTTGTTATTGTTAAAGTGAAAATAATGAAATCATACAAACAAGCAAATGCTCTTGTTTGATATACATATGTAATCATGTGTGAGAGAAAGAGAACAAGATGGAAACCTGGGAATCCTCTCTAATACGTAAATTTTGCCCTGTTGGATCCAGTAAGTCATTTATCACCTGATAGAAGGACAAAAATAAGATAACTTGCAGACAGATGGACATATAAGCAATTAAGAACACTCATCTAAAATATAAGACATGATGAGTTATATCACATGTTACCAAAAAAGGAGATACATCATATTTACTTCAACGTGAGGGGAATAGGAAACTATATATGACTATATGAGGCTAAAAGCCTTAACTTCATGGTTTATTTATTGTGTCAGTAAACGCTATTACATTATGGAATGAAATTTTTTGCATACCTCATTGTATATTTCAAGATATGAAACACGGAGCAGAAACTCTCTTCCGGTGGTCTGATATTTAGAATGATGTAAGAAATTAGCAGATATGACACTGTAATAGATGCATTAAGAACTTTAAATCAGTAAGGACCATATAGTTTTTAAGTTGAAGAAGATCCCTTACTTCCTGAATGATACTGAACACGTCTTTTATTGCTAATGGTATGATTCCAGGAAAATCTTGATCACCCTATGCAGATTGCAAATGAAGCAATGGTTAATTATTAACAGCATGTATAGCTGAATCTCTGATTGTTTGATGGAAATCCAAGATGCATATGATCACGTGATGATTTAAGAAGAGATCATTTTGGTCAATCTTAATCAAGATCTTCTCTACTTTTTATCAACACAAGCATGTCAATCAAACATTTATCAGCAACTATAATCACCCAGTGTGTGTATGATATCGTATATCTTTCACATCACAGTAAACGTTGTATAACGAAATGGTGTATAGCGTGTATTTTTCCAAAACACTTACATGCATTGTATGTGTCTTTCCACTGCTTGTAACACCATAAGCAAAAACGGTTCCTGTCAAATTGCAAACACAGAGTCAGAATACTTCCCTGCAAGTAATGCTACTAGCAAATGAGTTGGCTAAAAGTATTTCAATGACAAACACAACTCTTGTTTAATCGATAACACAGCTATAAGCCTTACCGTTAACACCTTCCATAGCAGCCTTGACTACAGGTTTAGCAGCTACGTCATATACTTCTGGAGTTGTTGACTGTGGTCCAAAAACTTTATCTGGCATCAACAAATATGGAAGAACATTCATTGAACAAACGGAGGCGACCAAATCTATAATCAATGAACAGTAAATTGAAATTATCTCCGGCAATAAATTGATCTCAATACCAAATGCGTAAGCTGTGAGGGGATTGTATTCATTCCTGACCATCTTATCTGCGTCAGGATACCAAACAATCTCATCTCCTCGTTGATACTCCCTCTCACTGCAATCAAACAAATAACACGGGAGATTTTCAAAATTGACTAAGTATCAATTCACATTTCATAAATATTAAACTTCTAAAGAAGAATAATCGTGAAATTGTATCAAATGGATCTGATATTCCGCTTCCAGATCTACCGTACCTCATCGGACGAAATCGAACGGTGACGGAGATGCTATCTCGCTCAGAGGTAATCGTCTGCCCAGACTCGCCAATGAGCCCCTCCGATGGGTACGATTGGGCTCCATAAGTCCCGGAGCCGCCGATGGGACCGGAATCGGAAATGGTGCGAGTAATCGACATAGATCGGGACCCGGTTACACCGCCGGAATTGTAAACGGTAGAAGTAGGTGTGGAAGAAGAACGAGGTAATAGACGATTATTTATAAGAGACGAAGAAGTAGACGAAGCCGAAGAGTAAGGACTCGGAGGTCTACGGTGCGAGAAAGGAGAACGACTCCTAGTTCTAGACGACGATGAAGCCATCCACTAACTCGTTCAAACTCGGTTACGGACTCGGTAAAAATCTGAAAATGAAGATAGAAAGAATCAAGCAAAAGAAAAAAACACCAAATGTGAAGATGGAGAGAATGTGTCAGTGGAAACTCACATGGCTGGGGACAGAAAAAGCAATATGCTCTTCATCTTCTTCGTCTTTCTCTCACTTCTCTCTTTCTTCTTCTTCTCTACTTTTCCATGGTTAAGCTACGCGAAGGTGAGAAAAAGATAGTGAGACCACACAAGGAGAGAGCGATTGTTTCGTCTTCTTCACGCGACGGTGGTGAAGAGAGAGATAGAGAGAAATCGATTGGAGATATTTTTTTTTGGTGAAAGCGTCTTTTTTTCAGATTTTGAATTTTTGATTAATAAAATATATTTGTTTTTACTGTGTCGCTAATAGATTCGAACGTGGTTGAGGATTAAAATAAAATAACCGCGAACCGGGTTAAAAGGTTTTCGAAACAAATTGAATGAACCGAACGAGCGGGAAGAACGATGGGTTAGTAAAAATGGAGGATTTCAATGTTTTTGTCCTTTCTGCCCTTTAATTCGTTCAATGTTTTTGTTCCGGTTCAACCTAAACCAAAGAAAATGAAATCCTAGTGAAATATGTTCAATTTTAAGTTTTTAACCGAATCAGTTAAAAAATAAATTAGGAATTGTATCCAACACCAAATCTAAAAATAATGAACAGATTTAAAGTAATTTCTCTTAAGGGTCACTCAAAATGTTAAAAAACGTCAATTCCAATGGAACATGATTTGCGACATTATGTTAGATTCTACTTAACTGCAACATGTCGAATAGATTCAGTACTGAATTTAATAATGGCTAAATGAAAGGAAACATTATCCTTAAATAGATGGTGTACTAATAAATCCTGCAAATTGCAAAAGACAAAATTATAACCTAAATAAAAATAAAATAGAAAGTAATCCAATAAAATGGAGTTATTACGAGCACGTATATCTTGCTTCTATAATATTAAACACTTATGTTACACACACATTGAATATGTGGGTCCTTATTCCCTAATACCAAGTAGTTTACGTATATAGAGTGTGATTGCTTCTCGAAGGTAAAGTAGCAGTGGCAAAGAAGTTGTCATATCTCCCACTTCTTGAGCTCCACCGCACATCTGGCTCACACGTGCATGCTTTTCACAATGAAATCCAAGTCATGTTTTCAGCAAAAAATCATTTGTAGTTTTCCCAAGTATCCAAAGACAGATTTTTAGACGTTCCGATTTAATGAATAAGGATATCAACAGTACTTGGGACACACCAAAACCAACCTTCATCTTCATGAATTACCACTAGACCACGACCCATTTGGTTCATATGCAAATGGAATGTTGTTATTTTTAGTTTTGCGTCTTAGTGCTATGATTTCAATATTCTGTAAATTTTTAATTAGACAAAAATTGCTTGGTATATATAGCATTTACATGTAAATTTTTTAAAGAAAACTTGTGTGGAACAAAATATGGTGCCAGGAGAGAGGGATTGTTGTCATCATTATTGGTCGTGGGCCTACAAGGGTCCAAATATGAAGATCCGCACCCATAATCTGAGCCGTTAGATGACCAGAGAACGTGCAGCCCAACTGCTTGGTGTTGAGTGGAGTAAAATAAATAAAAATAATATGGAAGGCTAAAATGGTAAATTCAAATCAAGAGGAAAAAATCGAGAAATCCAACGGTCACGAACTTGCTAGCTCCCTTATCTATGGAGTTTAGAAGAAAGCAGCCTCAGAAGGAAAAGAGAGATGCTGATTCTTCGTCAATTTCAGATATCTTCATTTGAGCTCTTCCAATCTCCAAAACAAACAGGTAAACATGAAGATTTTTCGATATAATGGCGTTTATTAGGGGTTTTAGGAGCTGAATCATTTATGATAATGTTAATCTCAGGGTTTTACTCTAGTTCAAGGAGTGTTCCTCTACCCAGAACTAGATTTTACTCCGATTTCAGAGTTATGAGTGGCAATAAAGGAACGAACTATGAAAAACTTTATCTGGGTATGGATTTTGGTACTTCTGGAGGTCGATTTACAGTTATTGATGAGCAAGGAGAGATTAAAGCACAAGGCAAAAGAGAATATCCTCCTTTCATGGTAAAACTTTTGCATTAAGTATCCTTGTATATATATCATATACAATTTCTGAGCTGCTTTATGAACAAAATCAAGAGAAAGCTATGGACTGAGACATTTGTTTTGAAATCTAGATAGAAAGAAGAAAGCATGGGTTGGGCAAGCTCATGGAAAGCAACTCTTTTTTCGTTGCTAGAGGACATTCCCGTCACAGTTCGCTCCCTCGTCTCATCCATTTCGCTTGATGGAACTTCTGCAACTACTCTCATCTTAAACAGGCATGTAATTCACCGGATCACTTCTCTTTTCTGTTTCTGTATTCCATTTACATTAGAGGATTTGATGTTTCAGTAATGTGTTGTTTAAATCTCCTTTGCTTATTCAATTATGTGTTGCAGTGAGAGTGGAGAAGTTCTGTGTCAACCTTATCTCTACAACCAGAGCTGCCCTGATGCTCTGCCAGAGGTCAAGTCTATAGCGCCAGCAAACCATACAGTCTGCTCTGGTACTTCTACCTTGTGCAAACTTGTCTCATGGTGGAACACTGAGGTGCCAAACAGAGAATCAGCGGTATTGCTGCATCAGGCAGACTGGTTGTTGTGGTTACTTCACGGTAGACTCGGAGTGTCAGATTACAACAATGCCTTGAAGGTAACACACCATGAAGTATTTACTGCATTTAGGCAGAAAGTGTAGATTAATAGGCTGCTAAACAAGGAAATGTGACTCATCAAAGTGCTTTCCTATTTTGGATTTGAGTGCAGGTGGGCTATGATCCTGAGAGTGAATCATATCCATCATGGTTGCTAGGTCAGCCTTATTCTCAGTTATTACCTAAGGTGCAAGCTCCTGGAACATCAATAGGCAATCTGAAAGAAAGCTTTACAAGGCAATTTGGTAAATATTTCTGATGTCTAAAAAAAAAAATCGATGAAAAGAAAAATAGATTTTCAATCTTCTTTTTGGCTTGACCAGGATTTCCAGATGATTGCATTGTCTGCACCGGTACTACTGATAGCATAGCTGCATTTCTTGCAGCACGCGCGACTGAACCTGGGAAAGCAGTGAGAACTCTGCAATACTTTCGGATTGCTAATTATATCTCAGCTATACACTTAACCGTTTCATGTGAAAAAGCTGTACTGTGAGGGACATATTGATGTTTGTACCATGAAATGATTCTTTTCTATGATTATTTGTCAAAGGTAACTTCATTGGGTTCGACCTTAGCCATCAAACTTCTCAGCACCAAAAGAGTTGATGATGCGAGGTATGGAGTCTACAGCCACCGCCTGGATGACAAATGGTTGGTCGGAGGAGCTTCCAACACTGGTGGAGCCATTCTCAGACAGCTCTTTAGTGACGAACAGTTAGAGAGACTGAGCCAAGAAATCAATCCTATGGTCGGATCTCCTCTAGATTACTATCCTTTGCAAAGCAGCGGTGAAAGATTTCCCATTGCTGATCCTAACTTGGCTCCCAGGTTTGTCTGCCTTTCTCATGTTCTCACAGGTGTCTCAAACGTCCCTTAAAGCACGTAAAACACTTTTCTTTCTGTGTGTATTCATCGGAAAACATGTTTACATATTGCAGATTACTTCCACGCCCAGAAAGCGACGTTGAATTCTTGCATGGTATATTGGAATCAATCGCACGTATTGAGGTATGAACAACTATTTCCAAGCTGTTGCTACTGAGTTTCACATGACTCATGGAAACAGTCAGAAGAAAATGATTTTTATAAAACTCAACATCTGAGCAGGTCTCTTACTTTATATCAACTTTATATTTCTAAGTCCATGCTCTTCAAGAATCACAAGTGTCAGGCTTAATATAGTTTTTGTTTAGTTACCAATAACGATCAAGTAAGTTTGGTTTGAACATGAGAAGTAACTAAGAGTGACTCATGATGGTGTTGAATGGTAACACTATCAGGGGAAAGGCTACAAGTTGCTGAAAGAGTTGGGAGCAACGGAGGCCGAGGAAGTGTTGACAGCAGGAGGTGGAGCCAAGAATGACAAGTGGATAAAGATAAGGCAGCGAGTTTTGGGTTTGCCTGTGAAAAAAGCCGTCCACACTGAAGCTTCCTATGGAGCTTCTCTTCTTGCGCTAAAGGGCGCAAAACAGAACAGTGGTTTGTGAAGCAGAACACATTTTCAAGACCAGAGCATGTGAACACATTTTCTTGTTAGACAAATGATTATGTTGTTGTATGAATGTACTGATTATGTTATGGAACAACATTTTTGTGAATCATGCGTGTCGATTTCAACATTTTTTACAAAATTGAAGCATAGGGGTGTTCCGAGAATCGAACTCGGGACCTCTCGCACCCGAAGCGAGAATCATACCACTAGACCAAACACCCTTTTGATAATTTCAAGCAAAAAAGATTATTAATTGAAATGATATTATAAAACCTCATAAATCTCAGAGTTCAGAAGAGGAGACCGGAGATGGCGACTGCAAAATCATCGACTTTGACTAACTTGATCCACCATCTTCTCCGACATCGCAAACCAACATCTCCTGTCTGTCTGTTCCTCAGACCCTTTTCCGTGTCTCTATTAGGCCGTAAATCCAGTCATCATGCGTGGATCTCCTCTTCTTTACCTCTTCCACGTCCTTATATCAGCTTCTCTCCTCTCCTCGTACCTAAATCCTTCTCTTCTGTTGATGAATCAGAACAAGACGAAGACAACGTGTCCTTAGTAGCCTCTCTTAACGAGATTAACGATGATGGCCAAGAAGATGGGTCGGAACTTACAATGGTGTCCATGAGAGAAAACCGAAGAAGCTCGGCTTTGGAGTTGTCTGCGAAAGAGAAGAGAAAGCTTGCTTCTTACGCACATCATTTGGGTGACAAACTGAAATCTCAACTTGTAGGCAAGTCTGGCGTTACGGATTCAGTCGTCTTGTCCTTCGTAGAGACGCTGGAGAAGAACGAGCTCTTAAAGGTATAAACTTTATTGTTACAATCTCTCCAAGATTTGGGTTTAGGTAGTGGAATGGTGGTTACATTGGAATAGTTGCTGTCTGATCAATGAAATGTATTTGAAGTCCAATCCTGAGACTTGACTTAATCTTGATCGATTCAATCAATAGGTGAAAATACACAGAACATGCCCTGGAGAGCTAGAGGACATGATTCTACGTTTGGAGGAAGCCACTGGTTCAGTATCAGTCGGGCAAATTGCGCGGACCGTGATACTTTATCGTCCTAGTCCCACCAAATTGAAAGCCGACGAGGACAAAAAACGGAATGAAGAGTAGCAACAGTTTGTTTGTATCATCTTTTATATACAGGGGAATCACAGGAGTTGAAGCAGGGCCTATTAATGCCAAGACTTTTCTATTCAGTCGAATACATTTTCATGTTCTTAAAGAATACAATCTTGAAACAGAGTAACCCATTGATCTACAACTGAATGAAGCTGTTCTCTGTTCATTATACTTTTTCTTGTGAGGTATACGGTGACTTACTGAGCTACGCAGCTTTCACTTTCTCAGCGTATCGGCTTGTATCTTCGGAGTACAGTACACCATCCCGCGATAGAAGGCGGAAAAGAGATAGAGAAAACCGAGCCTGAAATATTTGATGTTAGATTTAAGAAGAGCAAAAGATATATGAAGTTCTGGGTAATGTGGCTTAGTAAAGGCGTAGCAATTTTTACCCATTGGAATCCCACGAGAGCATACCAGCAGCCTCTCAAACCAAATCCTCCATTGCTCAGAAGCTATTAGTAAATTGGTAAACAATGCGAAAAGGAAAGAGTTACAAAATCTATTTTAGAATTCAAGAGAGTGATGGAGATTGATGATAAGAGGAGTGAGTACCATAAGTAGAAGCCCAGCGACCGCTAAGCATCCAGTCATTGACAAGCTGATATATCTAAGATCTCTTCCAGCCTTCATTTCATATACAACAGTCTTAGTTCTTCTAGATTAGGTTTGCAGGTGATCCAGAAATGTACTGAGACACAAAAGTATGATTTACCAGTAAGGTGCCTTCAAGACTGTGAGTACTTGGAGTGATGGATAAAGCAAGAAAATACGGTATTATGACCTTGTGCATCTGTTAGAATATGAAACGAATAACTGTTTAAAAACTCTTCATTCTTCAAAATTTGTTGTCGGGAACATATGAGAAAAACTGTAAAGATATACCTCGGATGTGACAACCTTGTCACGTGTGAAGATGCCAGGGAACAGCCATGGAACTGCTGTGCCAATGGTTCCGACTACTATTCCTAGCGTAGCTCCGATGATAACTAGTGACTTCAGAAGCACCCTAGCCTACAGACAACAGTACAAGCAGAGTTGCTTTAGGCAACAGTAAAACAAAAAAATAAAACTGATGTGCAAATAAATGGTTTCAACTGACAACTTATGACCTACTTTAGGCAAATTACGATTGATTCCGAATAAAAGCTCAGGCATAAAGGACTGTGCAGTTTGAGAGAGAGGCTCCCCCCAAACCGTACTCATGGTATATATCTGAAGCATAACCTAGAGACCAAAAGAGCCAAAGAAGTTATAGAGAAAACTCAAATCAGAAACATGGTTGGTGGTGAGATATTAAAGGACATATCACCTGATGAGCAGCTATGATATTTGTACCCATTGATGTAGCAAAGTACACAAGGAGCGTATAGAACAAAACCTAAGGGACAAGACACAAATTTCAGATAAGGAAGAGACGATCTTGTGGCAATTCTATAGATACAAGTGAAGTATTAACCTTTGACATCATAGTTATAAAGACAGGGGCAGCGAGTCCAAAAATCGTCAAAAGTTCACTTGGAGAAGGAACACAGAATGAGAATGCGCTGTATCCTTTCTTGTTCAATGCGTCCATCATCATATAAGCAGCAACAACCTAAAACACCTCGCATTATGACCATATTGTTAACTAGCTGATATGATATTGAATCAGACAAGAAGATTTCAGTTCCAAAATCAGAACTTTTTGGAATCTTAAAGATTTCAGCTTACTTGTGACACCATAGTTGCCCAAGCTGCACCTGCTATACCATATCCTAGAAAGGTGCATAAGACCACATCACCAACACCGTTTATTGCACTAGCAACCGCCAAAGCCTTAAGAGGTCCCCATGAGTCTTTCATACCAAGACTAAGACAAACAAATAAGAAAAGAGGATGTTACACCACAATAACAGTGGAATATAATCCTTGCAGGCTATTAAGATCCCACAGCCAGAATTGTATGACAATGCTGAAACTTTGGAAGAGCAAAAAATGCAAGACGCAGAAGAAAATGGGGTATAAAGGGACCTTGCACTTTGAGCAACCCATCCAATGAGAACAGCTGGCCATGCTAAACCACGAATCTGAGAATATGGAAAAACAATCAACAATATTCAAGGCTATTAGCATGGATCGAACTTAGTATAAGTTGTACATCTCCAGACAGGTTCACAAGGAAAAGCCATACTATTTTTCTATACACATAGAGCCAACAAGCTCACCAAAGCCCACAGTAGAGTTTACTAAGATATAGTACGGACCTGAACATATTTATTAGCTGCTGGAACAATGTCGGCATTCTTTACCCCTGTAAAAGCTGAAAGAAGACTGAACAGTCAACAGTCTGTTGATTTGCTACTAGTCATAAACTTCTATTCAGATACAAAGATCACTTGTTACCAGTTAGTGCCCAGGAACCAAACAGTCTTGTCAACACCATCATCGTGACTCCACAAGCCAACCCAATGAAAAGCAAGATCGATATCTGATGTTGTACTTCATCTTTATCCTGCATAAGCACTATTCTATTAGAAGTTACTAATACTGTGTCCAATTGGAAAATATCCTGGAAATTGCTTATGATTAATGAATAAAAGGTATTATAGGCCAAATTCATAGTCCAAGAATGATAAACTGACCTGCCGAGCAAGAGAGGTAGCAACAAGATTTGAAGTCGCAACTGAGAGGAACATGAACGTATAACACAAATAATCACAGATGACGGTAGCAGGACCTGGTTCATCCAAAGTGAAATTTAAATTACTGTTACTTCAACCAGTGAACCTAGCGTGGAACATAGTAAAGGGAAGAATAATCGGATGTTCCCAGTTCAAGTAACACATCCAAGGTATAATATGAAATCAAAATCAAATGTTCAGGAGTCACGAGTAATCAAAGCCATGACTGAAACCTGAAACTTACAAACATCTTTGTATCGAATTTGCCAATCAAACAAGAAAGCTACATTGCTTTATGGAACCTAAAGATCCTATTTTCCTTCAGTAAATTATATACTAATCAGACAAAACTCAAGCACCATTAAATACGTCACTAAAGAAAGGTTAGTGCTATTCCAGCACATCATGCCCACTTTAGATTTCAAGGTTACACACAGATGATGAAAAGAGAAAAAAGCTCCTCACTCGTTAGACAGAGACAAGCGAAAACTGAACAGAAAAGAGGCTAAAAGTTTTGTTCTTTTTGTATGATTAAGCTGGTAAAACATTGTCCATAAATCATTCTTGACTTGAATTATATTACAACAAAGAGCAAAGAGACCAATTCAAGTTGAAGAATTAAAAGCCAAGAACCAACAATTTATGAAATCAAGTCAAGCAAAACTCAGATTCTATGGTATATACCTAAAGCAGCGAGTTCGAGTGAGCTTCCTTGACCAATCACCGCCGTATCAATGAGACTCATCAACGGCCCACATAGCCACAATCCCGCGGCAGGTCCGGTAAACATGACGATCTCTTTCATCTGTCCCCAAATGCTCTGAGTCGCCAAATCATCTACCTTCACTTCTTCTACTTCTGCTTCCACTTCCACCGGCGAAATCGAACCATTTGCTGCATCTCCTTGGAGCTCCGAAATCGACCCATTTCCGGTTTCTCCATCAACAACAAGCTCCTGATTCGTACTTGCACAGTTTCTTAAAAACCTGTTCAGCTTCAGTGATGACTTTGGTCCGGAAACAGCGGAGCTCCTGAAACTCGGGAATGAAGGATTCCATGACCGTAAAGTGAGGGAAGATGGGAATGGTAGCTTTGGGTTACAAGGAATCGAAGAAACTGTAAAAGTTAGGGTTTTGCATTGAATTTGCATTGTTTCTTGATCCACAAATTCAACGCACCAAACCCCTGAAAAAGCTTCTCGGCGTTGCGTTGATTAACTGATAGAAAACAACACAACTCAAGTTTCCTGTGAACTCATTTACTCATGTAAGCATTCGGTCTAATGATTGGTACACCTAACCGGTTAGTCAAATTGAGATTTTAAAAGCAAAGAGAACCAAAATAATTAAGAAACAGAAAGTGGGAAAATTGGTAAGGCAATGTGTGACTGTAAAAGCGTTGTTTTCATGTTGGAGACAAAGGACAAGAAGATCTTAATATGCATCGAGTCACATATGACCCTACTTTGTATGTTTCTGACTAAAAGTCTTAAAACTGTACGCAAATTGCAAGCAACGGTTTGTATTCGCTTTCGACACTTCATAATTTATAAACCATACTGAACGACTCTAATATGCCTTCTCAAGATTAGCTTCCAAAGATATGTATAAGACGCATTCTCCATTTAAGATGTTCAAATTGATGAAGGAACAATGCATGGTAAGAATATTTGCCACTTGATCATTTAGTCCGCAGTCCGCACATGAATTGCATCTTTAGAAGCAGCACTTTGTCCAACCTTTCAATGGTGTAGTAATAAATATCTCATAATAATGCAAAGAATCTCTAAATAAATTAATAATATCTTTCAGTTTCTTTCATACTATGTATTAAATTTTTTATCATCTCGATATAATATTTGTATATTCAAATTAAAATTGATTTTCTTTTTATAATTTAGATTTAAAACTAATATAAATTATTCTTAAAACTAAAATAAATATAATAGGTTCGGTTATTGAATTTGAGAGACAATTTTGCTACAATCTTTGTCCCATCTCTATGGATATGAGAAAAGTTCCCCCCTCTAGGAAAACTGTTCAGTCACATTCCATCTATTCGCTTTGAGTTCATACTTTTTCGCTATATTACAACACAATTAGTCCAAATTAAATTCATATAAAAAGTGATGTCATCAAAACTATATTAATAAGTTGCTTCATCAAAATCTAGTAGTATCTAAGAGAATCCCCATCAGTGGAATGACTCAAAAAGTTTTTTATCAGAATTATATTAATAATTTATTATATAATAAAATTTATTTATTTTAAAAGAACTAAATCATTAATCATGTGACCCTTGTTTGGAGAGGTTCTAGAGGTATCTCATTTAAGAGAGTCTCTCTCACTCTCTCTACAACTTTTTTTCTTTTCAAATTTTTATTAGCTTAGATATCCATCTAAAACCTATCGATAGAAGTGCTCTAATAAAGACTTCCGAATTGAAATACCAAGCTCTAAACTATAAAGCTAAAATATATTTGATGTATCATCATCAACTTGTCTTCACTTATGACTTGTCTTGACTTGTAAACTTGAGTTTAGGAGTGCGCATTCCGAGTTACTATTTGGTTTTTATAGTTTTCTAGTTTTAAAATAGTATGTAGTAGTTAAGTTTGGCAGTTGCACCCAAAAAAAAAATAGTTTCCTTAGCTTATGGTTTATGGGTTTTTACAAAAAAAAATGAAATCATTTTAAAACAATGTAATTCGGTTTGATTTTGGTTTTTTCGGTTTATTCCTTTCATTTTACAAAGAAAAAAAAACAATTTTGATGCATTACAAAAACACACATTCACTTTAAAGATGTAAGACAATTCGCAAGTATTGAAAGAAAAATAAGAAACAACATATATTCTTGTTACGGACAAAATATTTAACGAGATCAAAAGAAGTAATAGATAACTATGCCAAGGCGTAAAACAACTAAAAATTGAGAGAAATCTATCACAAATTCAAATTCAAAGAGTAAATGAATATATTTTTTTCTCACGAGTGTGTAGAAAATCTCTCCCTAAAACTCGAGAGTCTCCGTTAGTCAAATAGCTAGTTTGAACGCCATTATAAATGTGATATCTCCAAGTTACTTTGAATGAATAACGTACACCTAAGAAATGATAGTACCACATCTTCGCCATAAGGCACAAGAATTAACGTGGGAGTTGACATGGCATGCCTTGAACCGTTGATGTAGACTTCACAATATCTGATGATAATCTCCAAACATAACCTCAGCCTTAAAAACCTGTGAGAACTCCTCACCACCTCACAAACTAATCTCTCATTGTAATTTTTGTTATCTATAGTTTTTTAGATGAATTTTGTTGGGAATTGTCGATTTCTCTTATGCTCGGATTGCTAAATAATTTTTTTTATTTTTTTTAATGGTTTGATTCTATAATTCTGAGAGGTTTTTATCATATGGTTTAGTCTTTTTTGGCATTTTATCTGAAAATATTATCATCATCCACGTGGCAAATCCTCGTCAGCCGGCTCACGAGAACCTCAATTATCCAATCTTTGTATGTCACTTGAGTCTCTATATATCAAACCACCGAAAAGCACGATTGTTTATCGTAGTGCGTTACAAGCGTTTTAAGCTCTCACTAGCAAGCAAGTACTAGCAACAATGGCGTCAAGCACTGCGACTATGCTCAAAGCCTCACCGGTGAAATCTGATTGGGTTAAGGGACAGAGTCTTCTCCTCCGTCAACCTTCCTCTGTCTCAGCTATTCGCAGCCACGTGGCACCTTCCGCTCTCACCGTCCGAGCCGCTTCTGCTTACGCCGATGAGCTCGTCAAAACCGCTGTAATTAACTCTATAATCCAAGTATATTTCATTATCATTTTCATTTTCATTTCAATGGTTAATGATTAAGATATGGGTTGCAGAAAACAATCGCGTCTCCGGGACACGGAATTATGGCGATGGATGAGTCCAACGCGACTTGTGGAAAGCGTTTGGCGTCAATTGGGCTAGAGAACACGGAGGCTAACCGTCAAGCTTACAGGACGTTGCTTGTGTCGGCTCCAGGACTTGGACAGTACATCTCCGGAGCTATCCTGTTCGAGGAGACTCTGTACCAATCCACCACTGATGGCAAGAAAATGGTTGATGTTCTCGTCGAGCAGAACATCGTCCCTGGCATCAAAGTCGACAAGGTACTACTACTGTAGTAAACCTAGCTAGGTTTATGCATTTCGGTTTAGCTCCGGTATATTCTTATCGAGTTGGAATAGTTAGTCTGTTTTGGACTAGCAAAATGCCGGTTTGGTCTATTCTTAGATTTGACCGGTTTACAAACAGATTCTGGTTTAGTTTTTTATATTTGTTCGATTCCAATGAATATAAATAGGGTTTGGTGCCACTTGTTGGGTCTTACGACGAGTCATGGTGCCAAGGACTTGACGGTTTAGCCTCTCGCACCGCTGCTTACTACCAACAAGGTGCTCGTTTCGCCAAATGGTACGTTAATATATGCTCGGATTGCAGAATCAATATCATATATTTGTCAAATGGTGTCTTTTTTTAATTGAGCTCCATGTATGTATGATTAGGCGTACTGTTGTGAGCATTCCAAATGGACCCTCTGCTTTGGCTGTTAAAGAAGCAGCTTGGGGACTTGCTCGCTACGCAGCTATTTCTCAAGTACTATCTATTTCTAACTGCACCGCTGTTTCTGAGTTCCATTACTGTCTTGAATATACTCATGCGTTTGAGTTTGTGTTCTACAGGACAGCGGTCTGGTGCCGATTGTGGAGCCAGAGATTATGTTGGACGGAGAACACGGCATTGACAGGACATACGACGTTGCAGAGAAGGTTTGGGCTGAGGTCTTCTTCTACCTCGCTCAGAACAACGTCATGTTCGAAGGTATTCTCCTGAAGCCAAGCATGGTTACTCCAGGAGCTGAGGCCACAGACAGAGCTACTCCTGAGCAGGTTGCTTCCTACACTCTCAAGCTCCTTCGCAACAGAATCCCTCCTGCTGTCCCCGGAATCATGGCAAGTTTTCTCTGATACTGTAAACTTTTGCAGCTGAAGAAACTATGCTTGAGATTTATGTTAAACTATCTATTGTATGCAGTTCTTGTCTGGTGGACAGTCCGAGTTGGAGGCGACCTTGAACTTGAACGCAATGAACCAGGCACCGAACCCATGGCACGTGTCCTTCTCCTACGCACGTGCCTTGCAGAACACTTGCTTGAAGACATGGGGAGGCAAGGAAGAGAACGTGAAGGCGGCTCAGGACATTCTCTTGGCCAGAGCCAAAGCCAATTCGCTGGCTCAGCTCGGGAAATACACTGGAGAAGGCGAGTCTGAGGAAGCCAAGGAGGGTATGTTTGTAAAAGGCTACACCTACTAAGCTATTTGTAATAATGGTTCCATAGATCAAAACTCAAAAACTTGAGCTTGATTCTGGTCATTTGAGTTATTATACTCTTCTTCAGGTATAAAAGTCAGTTCTGTGTTATCATGTGAGACTAGTTTTGTTTCTTCATGGTTAATATCTTAGTACCTACTCGTTACTACTAATAATTGAGTTAGTAGTCTGTTTCTATCATTGTTATCACTCAAAAACTCTGTCTTTACAAGTTATGAAACTAGTAACATTATGCTCTCTGAGCTCAAAATCACATCTAATGCAGGAAAATGACATTACAATTTATGTTCAAAAAAATGGAGCGAGAAACATCGAAACAGTATGTTGAGACTTGAGTAATGAGAGATTGCAGTTCAAGATCATATGACTCTCAAATTACTCATGTTTATAACTCAGAGTTAACAAAACTAATCAGAGAGAGAAGAAGAAGATAATAGTCATGGCTCATGGTGATCACTTAAACCGAGCCAAGAAGGCATCTCCTTTAATGGCTAACCATTTTACTATTTTCTATTAAAGCTTTGTCTGAATGTGAGAAGAGAGAAAATCATATATTTGAGATATAACTCTGAAGAATCGTTATCCACTAATTGATCATTTCACAAAAGAAAGGAAAAGAGAAGAAATTCAGAAAACAACATATTTGTTTCCTCTAAGCTAATTTCTTCAAAACAAAATAAGACATTTCCCTGTAAAGATACTGTTCTTGCATAGGTTCTTACTTGATCTTGTGTATCTGCGATCACTATTCATGCTCGTGATTGTTTGCGTTATTTACATCAATACCCTCCTCCTTGAAACACAAACAAAACAGCTTTAGAGACACTGAGGCAAGATTGATTATGTTCATCTAGATAAGATACACGTACTTGGTTATGTGATCCAGGCTCGTGTACTCTTTGAGGATTGGAGTTAAGATCGATCATATTATGATCATGATCACCATTCCCATTTGATTCTTGACCACGACCAGAGGAAGCCTTTTGACACCGTAGTCCCAGTTGGTCAGCATGATTAGGCTTATCGCCTGGAAACTACAAGAACACAACATTGTAAAGAACAGTCAATACCACAAATCAAGAATGCTTCAAGATCCTTGCATTTTCAAAAGTCAAACCTCAATTCTCTGTCTCAGTAATAGAAACCGCCTATGTGTTCTCTTCCCACCAACATGTACCACCATATCACATTGTAGACAAAGGGAACTACCATCTATCTCACAGTAAAAGAATGCTGTTCATCGATCAACAACAAAACAAACATGTCAAAAACTGAAACTTCCGCTTCCTCTTATACACTAAAGAAAGAGGAATCATATCAATACCGGGTGCATTTTCGCATATGTCACAGCTTGGTGCATTACTCGGATCAGCTAAGCCTACACGAAGATGCCGACTAGCCAGCTTGTTGCACTTATGAACCTAAACACACAAACAAAAATGTTTCTTTCTTATAACTTATATCTAACCACGTCCTCAATCAAAGCCATTGCAGATAACAAAAAGTCTCATAGCTCTTCCAGCTTCAATAGAGTGACTGTAACTGTAAATAAAGTGTATCACCAGAGAACTGCTATATGCAAAGTTCAAATTATGACAAGCTAAAATCACTAGAATGTTTCTTTAACAATCAAAACACAACTTTTGGTACTACTTTGGCCATGTTCGAGTTATAATAACCTCAAAATCTATAAATTTAGCACTTCAACTAGATATTGTCTCAAAAATTCCAAATTTTTGCATTTGTTGAGATAAAAGTGTTACTTTAAGAAAAATGAGATTTTTTTCAGGTAAAGGTGGTTACTTTTTCGTCGCAGGAGCAACAGAGGGCAGCTTCGTCGGCGGCGCAAAAGACGATAGCGGCGGCGCTCTCACAAGCATCACACAAAATTCGCATGTTTTTTACTCAAACGATTAGTCTCACTTTCAAAGTTAGCATCTTTCGCCAAACCCAAATTCTGATTGTTGAAGCGGAAGATGGAGAGACTAAAGGGTTTAGGATTAATGGATAATACGAGATAAAGTAAGAAGAGGAAGGAGATTTTTTGAATCAAACTAAGAAGAAGAAGAAGAAGAAGAAGAAGAAGAAGAAGAAGAAGAAGAAAGCAGAGAGCAGCAGAGAAATATGATGGATAGATGAATTTGCAGACGCTGCGAGTAG
>Ga0041059_1000288_pt1 | contig 35334 bp, 27 predicted proteins | sample AraColnosormetaG_FD_56232 | JGI IMG/M metagenome (GOLD analysis project Ga0041059, IMG submission 56232) | Arabidopsis roots microbial communities from North Carolina, USA - Col MF nosort | ecosystem: Host-associated > Plants > Roots > Unclassified | place: USA: North Carolina | collected...
AAAATCTTAAAATTTAATACGTACTAATTTTAAAAAAAAAAAAAAAAGAATAAAGAGAGAAAATAGCAAAAGATATATAGTACTATGATTGGCTGGACAAAGATAGAGTTTGCGCACCCATGTGGAGACCAACCATTTGAATGTTTCATGGCCTATATATCCTATACACAATTCATTATTTTTTTGGTCGTCACACAATTCATTTATTAACGAGTGGAAATATTTAATAAACTATGGTATACACTCTAATCGCAATTTAGTCCAGATTCATAACTCCTATGAGATGGATAACATATTACTTATTTTTCATATAAATTATATATATATATATGTATATAATTGTTTATTTTTCAAAAATAACACAAAGTAGAATAACTTTTCAATCCTACGAAAAGGGTCAGTTTCAGTTTTACCACTTTGAGGTTTTTTTCCAGCTTCTCATGCATTTAAAAGAAACAGTTATTCAGAGAAGAAATTAATAAAATAATATTAAATTCATGAAAAGGTAACAACATCTAACAATGGATAAATACTAAAGTGTAGAGGAGGGGTTAGACAGAAACATACATTATCATCATAGGAGAAGTTGATGTCCTGAACGTACGTGAACTAACAACGATATACATTAGCAGGCATTGATGGTTCATGGTTTCAAGTTTTAATACTGATTTGATTAAGAAGGAATATTGAGGTTTTTGAATAACAAAAAAACTGAAGAAAGAGTCTATAATCACTTATGAAAGTGTTAAGACTTAAGAGTAATTATATTGAGGATTTTATTCTAAATTATGGAATATTATCCCAGCACTAGTTAAAAATAACTTATCAGATGATCAGCTACCAGATTTTTCATTGCTGTTGGTCAAGTGTTTTGAAAATCTTAAAACAGAAATATAAAAGTTTTGAAAATGATAGAAATAGTAGAAGCCTATCCGTTTGGGTTTCAATTTAGGACATTTTCCACGGGAAAATATAATTCTGAGTGTTAAAGCAATAAAAACAATCCGAATATGAGAGGGACACTTTATCATATTCTTTTTTTCTAATCAAATATATTAATTTTTAAAAAATACTTAAATACAAAAAAAATTAATTAAATTATTAACTTATAAAATGTATTGTAAATTGAAAAGAAAGGGACCACATATTTTTTTATTAATTCAAGCAGCCGGATAAATAAAGTTTAGACATGGAAATGTTATTGGTCACTGATGTTGTAATTATTATATTATTAGTGAACTAATAATAATGGTTTTAGTAGGATAGATTATTGGACCGGCTAAAAAACAAATATTCCGGGATAAGTGGGATCTTTGTTCCTCACGTTTCCTCCAAATGATCGATGTTGACTTTCATTGACTTACTCTGTGAGATTCCCCTAGCCGTAGGATATTTGAGTACTCTTCTTAAGTCCGTCAGATTCGGAGGTTCCCAAATCGTGGAATACCATCATCCCGAATCTGGTGCAGTTACAGAAACGCCATTACATGAGTCAACAACTTTTGTTTTTCACTATTATTATTCATTGTTTAACAGTTTTATTTTGTATTGTTGGATAGGAAAAAACATTTGGCTAGCCAAGTTGTTGAAACTCGTCGCACAAGCAATTCGACTTATGTATTAGAAACATAACCTTGTCCTAAGATGAAAATATAGCTAGAAAATTACTATCAATATTCTAACCAATTCCGAATACGCAGTTTTGTTGTTCATTTTTTTGTTTCCTCTAGGGCGAGATTGATTCAAGACCATACACACTATGGATGAAAACAACTTCTTATTAATTCTCCACACCGTTTGTGGGGATGATGGAGGAGTGGTGGTGCACCATGAGCCATCGTCCATTATGAAGCTCAAAGACATTGGTGATGTTGAATTGACCTATGTGATGGAGCGCGATCGTGGAGACCCAAGCCACGCTGCTCAGAATCCGTGTCCTCGATTCAATGACATACGTTGGAAACCCTATCTCCCAGTTGTCGAAACAGAAGTCCCATCTTTGCATCACTGCGTCAAACCTAAAAACGAAGCAATACAAGTGATAAATCAATACGATGTTTAAAACGCTCTAAACATTGGAAGGAGCCACATTTCTAGAAAAATAAAAAGACAAAGATTATAGTAAAGGGTAGGTAAGTAAGTACCCGGTGAAGAGTTCACCAGAGCCGTTGAAGCACTTGACATAGTCAGAGTTGAGCCATAAACTAGTCATTCTGGGAAGTGACCTCGAATCGAGGATGCTAAAGAATTTATCATTCACAGTCATGACTTGTTTAGTAACTGCAAAGAACGCCTTCCACCCATTAACCGGAGTTCCACCATTTGTTTCCTCTGTAAATTCCTTTGTTGTAGAGAATGAAATGAAGGAAAACAATTGGATCAGCAAGACCAGTCTTAAGGCAATATCAATGAATTCTAAGAAACCTGAGAGTGCAAGAATAAATCTCATTTCTTCAAACCCTAAGAAGCACATTATTCCATAAAGCTACAACAACAACAAGACAGAATGGTTAAAGAGAGTCCAAAATTACTTGGAAATAAAGGGCTCTCCAGAGGACATCGTCATTCGCTGTCTTTCTCATGGAGGAACTCGTCATTGATAACTGGCAGAGACTTGAGTAATCTAAGTATCTGAGCGCGTAGCATGTAACCTCCGGAAACAATTGCTCGATCATCGACATTCCCGCCGCGTTATCATTACCGAACTTCGACACCACCATTTCCTAAACCCTTTTTTTGGTGGAGTCGAGAATAGTGAGAAAGAGGGCAAAGGATCAAGGGGATTGTTTTGTTTTGTGGTTCCTTAAAATTTAACCCTAAAAAACAAAACCGTTGTCTCTCTTGGAAATTGGGAAGAAATTCGTTTAATTCAGTTTCGGTTCGGTTTAGTTATTTTTGGTTTTCAATTTATTTGGTTTTCTAAGCACCGGGCAGATTACATTTACACCTATGGAAGTTGGAACATCAAACACTAAAGAAAATCAGTTGTCACTGATAGTTTGGGTCCAATATTATCAATGAAAGTTCTTTCTACTCCTAATCCTAGGGTTACAAACTTTAATAGCAAGGCACTGTTATAAAAAAAAAAACCTAAGCCTAACTCTGCTATCTAAGAGAGTAAATGAATGAAAATCATGATGCTGCTGCTTAGCAGTATCATGACCCAGCCACTATCCGGCCATAGTGATCGAGCTTTATCCGTAATAGACATCCCCAGAAATGCCCAGAGTCGTGTTGAGACTAACCGAATCGTTGCTAAGACCACGAAAAAGAGGCTTATCAATAGAACTCCCAGCTCTTTACTCTCTAGATTAGCTTGTTCTTTCACAATCTTCTCTACATCCAATCTGATATCAAGAAACAAGAAGAAATATGGGGTCAACTAAGAATACGTTTCAAGTCATGGGATAGCTCTCCGCTTGAGATTTCAAATCCTCTGTTTTCTCTATTTAGGAATAAAAAAGAGTACTGACCTCAATGCAGAGTTTCCTCTAGCCAATGATTCTACACGGGAAGCTACAAGAGTTTTCCATAGCTCTAGGTCTCTAAGTTCCTTTTCCTGCTCAAAGAATATCAAATTCATTGGTAGTTTCTTCAACGGACAAAGACTTAATCATAAGAAATTATTGAATTTACCATTTTCCCTTTCCATTCTGTGATCTCTCTGATGTCAGCTTTGCTTTTCTCCACAAGTACTAGGGTTTTCTTCATCTCCAAGCTAACCTCTGGTTGTTTGTCATTCATTTTCTTTACAGAATCCTCAAGAAGCGATAAATTCATCTCAATCAATTTCACTTTCTGCATCATCACTTTCAAAACGTTATGCTTCTCCTTGACTTCATACTTTTTGTCTCCTATGATATTAATCGTCTTCACAACATCATCTTTCTTCTTCTGAGCTTCAGTTTCTTTGCCAATCTGATCTGTCCTATTGCTTTTTATTTCCCCATCTTGTTTTTCATCTGCAGTTTTTAGTTCCACCATAGCTGGTTTACTGGGAGGAGTCTCTGATGGAACAAACAGATCTTCAAGCATTTGCTCAAGAGCATCAATGCCAAATACCTCCACAACACTCAGAGTACAGTAAAACTCAGACCCATAGTGACTAACTAAATTAAGTTTCAGATATCTCAACCATTTAGGTTCCGGGAGCCGGAATGACTGGATCTGCTTAACGTTTGCAGCCGCAAAACTCCCAGCAGGTGTCCACATATCACTAGGGAAACTCAGACTCCCTGACAAGCTAAACTCTTTGGGATTCGAAGAGTAATGCTCAAAATTTGCAATTCTCACCGTATCAACCAGTGTCTCCTCGGCGAGCTCAATCACAACATACTTATCTGACACTGAACAGGGATTTCTTAGATACTTATCATGATCTTTGCCAAGCACATTGCTAGCTCCTTTTGCTTCCTTGTTGTGATCCACAACTTTAGCACCCTTCATAGCAGAAGCGTAGTTATACCCATTTCCATCTGGTTCTAACCTATAACGAGTCCCATTATTCACAAGCTGTGATGAGCCATTAACTTTGAGACTCTTGTCTTCAAGATTGACATATCTAGGATCACGAGCTTCCAGAGTTTTCTTGCTTATTCTTCGTTCTGGCAACACAACTTTGCAGATCAACAAAGCGTTGTTCACAAGAACATGCTCATACACATCTTGTAACTGGCCTTTTCTCAGGAGACAAAAGTTGTTTTCTTTCTCAGTGGCCTGAGGGAAGACAGAACTCGTGGAATTCAGTGTCTTTGAGACTGATCCATCAGTGTAATTCCCAATTCTATCTACAAAATAAATTGATTTCTTCAGAGGAACACAATATAGCAATCTCTGGAATATACCCCCCAAGTTAAAAGACCCTAAATTTGTTTCCTTAATTAACATTTGAAATGATAACGGAATCTCTCTCAAACAAGGAAGAACACTTACCTGCATTACCATAATCATCATGGCTTTGGCCAAGCTTGGAGTAGACGAGGAAGAGGAAGCACCAGAGTAAGAGAACGAGAGAGATAGAACGCTCGAAGAAGCTGCCGCTTCTGGAATTAAAATTATCAGCCTTGTCGGAGATTCTGACAATTCGAAACCTTTGCAATTTTTCATTCAGGCATATCGTCGAACAGCTTCCGCGCCTCGCCATATCTATAAAGCAGAGAAGAGATCTATACTCGTGTGTGACATGCACAGATGGAGAGAGTCAAGAGAGATCGTTGGTTGTATGACTATGACCTGTATCTGTAGAAACCGAGAAGAGGGCACGAGGAACAAGAGCAAAAGAAGACGGATGAAGAAGAAGAAAAAAGGTAAGAAAGAGAGTGCATGACTCGTGTTGTTGCTGTCTTGTGTGGTTTGAAACAAAGAACCAAACTTTTTGTCCGTCGATTTCCTCGGAATTAAAACTTTTTTTGTTTCTAAATTTATACTTAAGTTTGTCTAATCTATTGTTAGCAAATCAAAGAAGTGTCTTTGACCCAAGTTTTTTTCTTTATTTCTGTAAATTTAACTGTCCGAAACTTCAGAGATTGAGTCGAAGTTACAATGACGGACAATGAATAAACCTAAGCTTAGTGATTTGATGTCTCTGGGACGCCGGAATCATACTTGAGCATTGACGTCGGTAGAGTGATTAACAAGGACAAAGTCGCCGGATTCACGCCGGAGATGTTCAGGGACAAAAGGAAGACTTCCCGGATTTTGCTCTTGTAAGAGAGAATTTAACGGAGTCTGAGGAGGGTAATGGTCAAGTATGAAGTCTATTGCTTCTCCACTTATCTCTTTCTGGTTCAATAGAACCTACACATGGGAAAATAAAAGTATGAACAAATCAAACGAAAACGCAATTGCGGTTAAATGTTTGAAATTACCTTAACGGTTTTGAGGAGAGCGGTTTGGTTTTGCCTGAGGAGAGAAACTGTTTTGTTATACATCTGGCTAATGAGTTCTTCGCTTCTATGTGCGACTTCATCATCCATGTTGAAGTTAACTGGCGGCTCGACGAGGTCATAGTCGTCATAGAGAGATCCTTCAAAGTCTAAGCGTGGTCCCACGAACTGAGGTCTCTTTCTCCATGGTGGTGGTTCGCCATGTATCACCATTGGGTTCTCCAGGTTCCATCTGAAATCCAAATATATATAAGTCTTGAGTAAGAAGAAGCTTTTACTTTAAAGGGGAATGTGAAAATATGCAAAATTGGGCCTCTCACATGGTTAAGATTTTACGAGCTAGCCATGAGGCGTCAGAGAGATAATCGACTGATGCCTTTGAAGTATCTGAACCGTAGATCACTTCTTCTGCAGCTCTTCCTCCGAGCAAGACCTGAAATAGAAATTTTAGAAGTATAATAAACTCGTAACATCGAATATTAGAGAAATGAGTGAAGAGTTTTTTTAATAGAGAAAAAGAAGCACCTGAAGACGATGAAGCAGTTGTGGAAGACGACCAAACATGTAGGACTCATCATCAAGCCGATGAAACACAACTTGAGACAGTGTCTGACCACGAGGAATGATAGAAACGCGATCGCACCGCTCAATCTTTGCATTCTCATACCGCAATAAAAGATGTGAAGTGATTGCCACTCCGACTTCAGTTGTGGCTCTACGACACTGACCTTGATGTCCCAATTCTAAACCAATACGTGTCGGACCAACAGTGAGTCGGTCCACAGCGTCGTCCATGTCTGATTGAAGAATCGAGTTATGCGTTTTCCTGACAGCTACAAGAGCAGCCTCTTGAACCAACTGTGCCAGTTTTGCTCCGGACCATCCTGTAATTGATATAAACAATTACTTTAATCAAAGTTTTATACAGGCCAATACGTTCAAACACATAAGTTGTCTATGGGAAAAGGTACACCATGAGCATAACAAATATTCTTTGCAACATCAATTGTAGATTTTATACCTGGTAAGTTACTTGCATAAGATGATAAGTCAACAGAATCCGACATCTTGACTTTGCTGGCATGAATCTTCAGAATATCCAATCTCCCTTTCGCATTAGGGGGACGGACTCTTATCTGATAAGAAGATTATTTTTAACGGTCTATCCGGTACTCTTAAGTCTACAAAATTAATGCAAGATAAATTCAAATGGCTTGCGATTGTCGTTTGGTTGTTTATTAATTCGAATAACTGCTATCAAAAATTTGAGAACAGAAGATTTAGTGTCTAGATTTTGTTAATCACAAACCTTTCGATCAAATCGACCTGGACGTAGAAGAGCAGGGTCTAACAAATCTCTGCGATTGGTGGCACCCAAGAAAATCACACCTTTGCCTGTGTCAAAACCATCAAGCTCGATGAGTAGCTGGTTCAATGTGGTTTCTCTTTCTTGTGTGGCCGCATTGTACAACTGGTCTGAGTTTTCCTTGAAAATCCCTTGACGTCTAACGAATACCAAAATATAAAGAGCGATATCAGTTAAACTCCGTCTCAAGTTGAAAAATTATGCAAGGAAGGTAGTATATCAAAATCTAGATACAAGGGACGAAAATATTGTATACCGAGTTGCTAAGGCATCAATTTCATCGATGAAAATAACGGATGGCTTGTTTACCTGCACAAGGACATAGACATCATCAAATACTATTTAACATCTCTGCACAGAAATGTATAAATACACATATGTCCAATCACCTTAGCTCTTTTAAACAGATCTCTGATACGAGCTGACCCAACTCCAACAAGAACTTCGACGAATTCAGATCCTGCCATTTGGTAGAACGGTACACCAGCTTCCCCCGCAATGGCTTTTGCAACGAGTGTCTACGAAAGCAAATCAGGTTAGGTTAGGCTCTATATTGCTAGCAACTGGGTTGTCAAAAGATCCTTGTAGATAAAGCTAATCGACTACAATAAGAGGTAAACTGATCATTGACAATTGTATAAAACATTGAGATTTTATAAGATCTCAATCGAGAATAGGAATCAATCATAACTTGTTAATAGCAACTAAACATTCAAAACTTTTTTAAGACAAATTTCAGGTTTAAGTTGAAGGAGTAGTGATGATATTGCCAAACACTCAGCATACTCTGAAATACAACCATCAACCTCAGCAGAATTGATCTCAACAGGCACCACTGCATGTTTGATTATCTATAGTATTTCTTAGTATTCTAAAGTATAATGCTGCTACAAAAATACTATTCAATACTTAACAATAAATCTTTTCGATTGGCATTAGCATAGATGGTTACACATACCTTGCCACAACCAGGGGGACCCTCCAGAAGAACTCCATGGGGAGGTTTAATTCCCATTTTATCAAACAGGTCGGGATTCTTCAAGTACTTTACAAGCTATCAAGAAAATGAGATAATCGTAATGAGACTAAGAGGTTAGTAAGCTTCAGATCCCGGTTTCTCTCGAGCTTCCAAGATTCAACGAAATAATGTCATGCAACTTTATACTTGATGGGGTAGCAGTGAAGCCCTAATGGTAAGGGTTTTAGAGGCTAAGCTAACCAAGAATGCACATAATAAAACAAGAGATCCATACTCAGGGAAGAACTGGCGCAAGCATACTAAAGTAATTGCACGAGAAATTTGGTCAAGCGATACCTCTTGAAGTTCATCAACTGCTTCATCAATCCCTGCAACATCAGCGAATTTAACACCGGTTGAACCCTGAAATATAATCATTGAAGTCATAAAAAACTCAACCAAAAAAGTATTAGAACTGAAGAAACATGCATATAGGAGTAATGGTTAGAAACTTACATCAACACGAGCTTCTGCTTTAGACTGAGAAAAAGCAATCCCTTGCCATAAATCCTGCAAAAACATTTGAAGTGATTGAGGGCGCAAGCGATATCAATAGATTCTGCAAAAAAGTGTTGAGTGATTAAAGTATTATACCCATTTCCTAAAGTTCTTTGGTCTCCGTGACAGTGTGAAACGAACAAGAAGAACCATAGTCATGACAACAAGTAGGATTGGTTTGAGCATCTCCAGACTTGATGCTACACCACCAAATGTATAGAAATCAGAAATCCTTGAGAAGATGCCCCCATCGGCGAGAACATCAACAATGTAATCCCATGATTTTTCAAGAACACCAAGGAAGACGCCAACAAAAAGTTTGAGGAATGGCTTTGCTATAGGCCAAACAACATATACTGTAGTGACAAAGGCGAAACTAGTGACTGCAAAAACAGCTGAGGCTAAGAATCCTCCAACAACAACTGCGGCTGCAGCAATAACTGCTGTCACCATTCCCAGCTCAACCATCACTCTACTTGAAATAGAAGACGCAACAGGGTTTGGGAAGTCCGCCACTTTTCCAACCCAAGACTGCAAACATATAAACTCAGTCAATAACAGAACAAAATAGATCTGTTTGTCAACCTAGTGAATAGGTTATGAAAAATTCCTAACCAACACAATACAAAAATATTGAGGACATTAGATTATATAATCTAGTAGATAAGATCTAAATGAACAAAAGCGTGATCACCGTCATGTGCCTTTCAATTTCGTACTGCGGACCCGTGTATTCTTTCAGAAGAGCTTGAGCTTCTCCAACTTCAAGCTTCATTGACCTATCAAGAAACAGATCAATAAGAAAATCATACCAATATTCTCCATACATCAAAATTAAAACTTTTATTCTTCTTCTTAATCCTAGTAATTCACCATTTGGTTCTCTGTAAGCTCTTGACTCCAGGAATCTCCTTAAGATCAACAATAAAACCTCTATAGCCACTCGTATAAGAAACACCAGAAACTTCCTTCGATGTAAGCAGCTTAACTTTATCATTCTCCATAGCTTTTCTAAAATCTTCCAAACTCATCTTTGGTAAATCTTTCACATTTTTCTCAAACTCCTCTTCTTCAGATAACTCTGGCCCAAAAACTTGCTCCGGAACATAAAGCTTTCCTTTGTACTCCCTCAAAATATCACTCAAATAAACAGACTCTTCGCTTTTGTCTGTCTCTGTTTTCTTCTTCGAATCAAACTTCCTTTTGATAAATTCAAACGCACCCGTCGCCGCATTGGTGCCTTTGCTTAAATCTTCTCTCTCCTTCAGATTATACAGCTTATCACCAACTCGGTAACGAGGTTCCACTTGGCTAGGATTCTCCTTCAAAACCCTAGTTACGAAATCGTCAGCAGCAGGGGAATTGTTCGTCTCGCCGGAGCTAGATGACCCAGTTTTCAATTCGCACAAAACTGTAAACGACCGACGCAGAATTGGAGCTCTCCATCGAGTTTGAGTTCTCGCGGAGAAACTCGATGTAGTCGCGTGTTTCAATATCGATCTCTTGGGGTTTTCTGGGATTGAGAACCGAGTACCGAGTGAGAAAACATTGTCTATAGACGCCATTTTACGACGATAACCATGTACAGAAGAAAAAGAAGCTTCACTAGAATCGCATTGCGAAATTTGAATCTCTCTTCGTTCTGGATAAGAAAATAGAGCAATCGGAGGTTTATTCAATCTCAGGAGGTTTTTGTTCTGTTAGCTCTAAATTACAACAATTCGACCCGACTTCGAAACCCGGTTTCTGTTCCGGGTACATTGTTTGTTCACTAAAATAATTTATTTAGCTCTAGTCGGCCACCTTCGCTGCATCACACACACTTAAGTCCAAACTCCGTTGTAACGTTATCACTATGTCCAAACAAAACATCCTTTTGCTTTTACACGTCGTTTTGCTTTCCCTTTAACCAAAAATAAACTCTTTATCCCAACTAGTGAACACTTAAATCATCGCTACCAAACATCTCCACCGAGAAATGTCGAAGTCTTGTTCAAACCTCGCTTCATGCGCCGTCGCCACGCTCTTCATAGTCTTCTTAATCATCGCCGCACTTACTGTTTATCTCACAGTCTTTAGACCGAGAGATCCTGAGATCTCCGTCACTAGCGTCAAGGTTCCTTCATTCTCCGTCGCTAATAGCTCCGTTAGTTTCACCTTTTCTCAATTCTCCGCCGTTAGAAACCCTAACCGCGCAGCTTTCTCACACTACAACAATGTAATCCAGCTCTTTTACTATGGAAACCGGATCGGTTATACCTTCGTACCTGCTGGTGAGATCGAATCGGGTCGAACCAAGCGTATGTTAGCTACTTTCTCCGTTCAGTCGTTTCCTCTCGCGGCGGCCTCTAGTTCTCAAATCTCCGCCGCCCAATTTCAAAATTCGGATCGGTCCGGGTCAACAGTGGAAATAGAGTCGAAGCTGGAGATGGCGGGTCGGGTTCGGGTTCTCGGTTTGTTTACTCACCGAATCGCGGCTAAATGTAATTGTAGGATCGCGATTTCCTCGAGTGATGGTTCCATCGTAGCCGTCCGTTGTTAATATTAAAAAACAATTGTAAAAGTGACATGGTTATTTTTCAAAAATACATGTATGTGAAGTGAAACCTCTTGGGTTCTTTTCTGAATCCATCAAGTTAGAAAATTGCAAATATTAATACAAAGCTATTGTACTTTTAGATTTTGTACGTATACTAAATTACAACTTAACACGAAATTTTCGGTTGCCAATTGTAATAGCCTTAACATTAGTCTACATAGATATGCATGCTTTCCATATTCTTTGTTTGGATTAACGTTTTCTGTATAGTAAATACACTTATAGCCATAACGTAGGGCCGGGTATTCGGGTATGCGGGTCGGTTCGGGTAATACCCGATCGGGTACGGGTATACTGTTCTAGAATCCAATAGAGTAAATAGAAAACTTCGGTGGTTCGGTTCTAATCGGGTTTGGGTTGGTTCGGGTATAGAATTTTAGAACCGTTAAATACTCGAAAAAAACGGGTATCCTTCGGATTCATGTATTTTATATCCAAATACCCAAAAATTTACCCAAATACCCGAAATTGTACCAAATACCCGAAATTTGTACCCAAATAGTCGATAATTTTACCCAAATACCCGAAATTATACCCAAATAGTCGAAAATTTTACCCAAATATCTGAATTTTACCCGAATAACCGAAATTTTGTCCAAATATCCAAAACATTTACGAATATTTTGCATATATAAAATATTTAGTATTAAGTATTTAAATATAGGTACATTTAGTTTTTAGTAATTATTATTGGATATTTGGATATAAATGTATTTGGTTCAAATATTAAATATAAAATAAATTTTTATATGTATAAATCTATGAATAAGTATATGTAATTTCGGATAAGTTGATACCCTTTCGGGTATCGGGTTTGGGTCGGCTATTATCCTATATCCACGGGTACAACAATCTAAAACCCAATAGGGTAAATAGCTAATATACGTACCCGCCCCAAACCGGTTTTTCGAATCGGTTTCGGTTCGAGTTTTCAGGTACGGTTTTTTTGCCAAGGCCTACCATAACCTATATTTATTATTTCTTATTTAAGACATATACTTATGTTTTCTTATCTATCTTTTTTTACCGCTTTCTCCGTCTTCTTCTTATTTACTCTACATAATGAATCAATTTTATGATGTTTACATTGCTAAACAAAGTCTATATAATGTGATATGCGCATAAACAAAATATGCTTATGTTTTGCTTATGTTATGTATATATTTTGCTTATGTTATGCATGTATCTATATCTTTATAATTTACTATCATCTAATCTTTTCATATTTCTATAAAGATTGCACTTTCTTCTCTCCTTCGTGATCTTCGAGAGAACTTGTTCTTTAATTAATAAAAATTTCTTTAATTACTTTTATGATGTGGAACAAAAACAAGCTAAATATGTAAACATTGCAAACGCAATCGTTTGGACCATCGTCTATCTACTACATGTGGATCCAATTATGTTTGTAAGTCTTTTTTTTTATTGGGACTCCTACCCTCATCACTAATGGGATTGGAGTCTTGATCATGGGGATCTATTTGGCCGCATATATTAGATTTTGCAAGCACTCTACGCAGCGATTAGTGATTATCATTTTGGTACTCGAGGTGGTATCTGTAACTACATTTGCCACGTTGGCTTTAGGTTTCATCGAATCTTTGGGTCTTCGGTGATTTGTTATTGTGGACGTCTGTTGCGTTTTCTCCGGTGTCTGTATTGGTAAGTTTAGTTTATGAATATCAAAGATTAATAAATATCCTCGCATTACTAATACGAAAAAAAATTAACAACGAAATAATGATAAACGCAAGTGAAAGTTGTAAGAACTAAGAGCGTCGAACATATGTCGTTCTTGGTAGGGTTTGCAATGTTTGCAAACGCAACCGTTTGGACCGTCATCTCTTTACTGCCGGTTGATCGTATCATGTTTGTAAGTCTTCTGTTCTTTTAAATTGTTAGTTCACTTACATTAAATTTACCTAATTTTGATTTTTCAGTATTGAAATTTGATTTCTTTGTTCTTCAGGTTTCCTTTGTGTTATGCACAGTACTTGGCTTAGTCCAATTAGTTGCGTATGCCGTGTATTACAGATCGACTCAGATGTTTGATGAGCTCGGAATACAATTATGGTTGTGTGTTTGCTTTTGGTTTTGAGTTATGTGCGTGATTTGTTATAGATATTTGTATTTTTGTGTCGATCAATAATGAATGAGTCACATTTACAGACATAAATATCAGAAAAATAGAACAAATACACACAAATGCAAGAAAAAAAACTCCCAACGATTGAAAACTAACGATTTAATAAATATAGTTTCTATGATAAATTGATAGTACAAGAATTTTCCTCAATTTCTTCTAAAGTTTGGGTACTTGTCAGCCTTTCTCTTCTTTTTTTTTATGTGTTTGTTTATATGAATATAAGTAAGCAAAAAAGGCAAAATAAAAATTAAAAAAGGAGAATTATGAAGAGGAGCCATTGGAGGAGGAATTGTAGCCGTAGGGGTTATTGCTTGCCCAATTCCATAGATCCCTACACATCTCCTCTATCCCATTCTTAGCCCTGCATTGACACCATACCAAACAAAACAAAAAACTGCCTAAATACCAAACAATTACATCGAAATGTTGATGCATTGATTTTATGTTTGTCATTCATATACTTATTGCTATTATGTTAACAAAATGAAATGAGCTTACTTCCAATTTAGTTCGCGCTCTGCTTTTTCCGTTGAGGCGTAAACAACTTCAGCGTCTCCAGGACGTCGTCCAGCCATCACCAAAGGGATTTTCTAATTGGTAATAAATCATAAAGTTCAAAATCAGTTCTCAAAATATGGGTATCGAAAGGCAAATAACTGGCTCACTTGGTAAGAGTATTGAGCTAGTAAAACAAATCAACTAAGGTTTACCTTTCCGGATGCTTTTTCAAAGGCAGCGACCATTTCTAGGACCGATGTTCCATTACCCGTTCCAAGATTGTATACCTCACAACCTGACCATAACAAGTATTAAGCCTGACCAATGGCGAATAATGATGAGAGTAGAAACATCAAAGAGTTTTAAGATAATCCTTACTGATTTTGAGATCATCTAGCTTACGCAGAGCAGCTATGTGTCCATCTGCTAAATCCATGACATGAATGTAATCTCTAACCTGAAAGAAACACAACAAAGATGAATAATATCTGTTAATATAATTCACAATTCGTTGTATTATCTCCCATACTCCATAATATATCACAATTTAAGATTGTAATGTAAATCTGTCAAATGGTTTGTTGTCTATAAGACATCATAAGTCACATACCCCTGTACCATCCTTTGTCTTGTAGTCGGTTCCAAAGACAGTAAGGTGAGGTCTCCGGCCAACTGCAACTTGTTGGACATAAGGCATGAGATTGTTGGGAACTCCAAGAGGATCTTCACCAATGTAACCACTAGGATGTGCACCAACAGGGTTGAAGTATCTAAGCAATATGATCTTCCATTCCGAGTCAGAACGATGTACATCCCGGCAAATCTCTTCGATAAAAAGCTTACACAGCACAAGCAAATAATCTCAGTCAGATTCATTTCCTGATTATTATCATTCATCACCACTATCACAAGGTGGGCTTGGGTCAATACTCAGGCTAAAGGTGCTACCTTTGTACGGCCATATGGGTTAGTGGCAGAAATTGGTGACTCCTCAGTGCAAGGAACCTCCTTAGGCCAGCCATAGACAGTAGCTGATGATGAAAATACAAGCTGGAAAACAGAGTAGTAAAAGCCAATAATGAGATCAAACAAGACAAACTCAAAAAGGGAATGCATGTGGTGGCAATTAGAAAAAGAGAGAGGAAGGAAAAAAATTACATTTTTGCAGCCGTATTGAGCCATAACCTCCAAAAGAGTAACAGTGCCAACAATGTTATTATTATAATAGAGCAAAGGCTTCTCCACACTCTCACCTACTGCTTTAAGTCCAGCAAAGTGTATCACTGCATCAAACCTATCATAATTCCACGTTTCCATTAAACTTCGACCCCTCAATTATATCAACAGCCTAATCATAAAAAAGAAAAGCTTTTTTTACTTTGTTTCTGAGAATATCTTCTCAAGCGCAGGCCTGTCTCGGAGATCCACCTGCAGGTACAAAAACAAAGATTTCAGAAACTAAAATGACTACATAGATTCTGATTTCTGCAATGGCAGACTATAACTTTATTGTTCTGTGTTTAATAAAATGATAAAATTCTGATTAGCCCTCCCCAAGAACATCCCAATTTCACACACAGACAGATCAACCTTGTCAATATTTAATTATAGCACTAAGGCTAAATATTAAATTACTCTTTCACATGGCATCATCAATACTTAATTCATGATTATGTGTACACACAAAGAAAACTTAGCCACATAGTGTACACAAATATTAACCAGAACCATATGAAAACGATGATACGAAATTCTTCAAGCACACGTTTCCTAAACCAAATCAGCACCGAGAATTTTTCATTTCCGCGGAGAGAGAGAACGAAAACAGAACCTGGTGGAAGGAGAGGCGGTTTCCGTTTTCGCCGGCGAGTTTCTTCACGCGCTGAAGCGAAGCAGCAGAGGAATTGTCGTAATTGTCAACAACGACGGCGGAGTAACCACCTTCAAGCAGTTGAAGAACAGTATGACTTCCGATATAGCCAGCGCCGCCGGTAACCAAAACACTCTTCGCCATCGTTAAGAGAGAAAACAAAATATCTTAGAAGTTTCGAAATTCTGGAGAGCGTTTTGTTTTTTATTGCGTTTTGGGATTGAGCTAAAAAGGGTTTTATAGAAGAAGCGGTTTTGACTGTATGATTTACTTTCTGATTTCTACGTTTCTTCGAGGGAGACAGAGAGAAAAATGAAGAGGAAATAATTGCTACGTGGCAGGATTTGGTTTGGTTGCGAATATACCGGAATGTTGTGAATTGTCTTAATTACCCTTTGACGTTTTTGTTAATGGAAGTGTATTTATATAGTTGATCTTCTTTTTTTGGTAACAAATGTTATTTTATTAGGCTCAATTAAGATTTAACAAAGCGAATGGATAAATTTGGATGGATTTGTAAGCCTAAACTGTTTAGGTAGAAGAAGTAGAATTGATTTTTCCAGAAAATTCGGGGTCACGAGATTTGAGTATGCTAGCATTCTAAGATTGTGTGTAACTTTAGGTATATATTAAGATTTTATTTCCTTTGTTTTAATATATGTTATTGCGTTTACATTATTATTAAGCAAAATATAAATAGATACATGGAAAGGTAAGTTAATATAAGCTATTTCCTCAAACCATATCATTAAGTGTGTGTTAAATTTCTATCCAAAATAAAATGAACAAAAATGGTAGCTACACTTCTCCAAAGACTTTCCGTGACTTGAGTGATGAGCCAAGAAATGTGTGATATTTATTTTCTTCTTTTATCAACTTTTTCTCTGTTTTCAGTTTATACTTTATAGTTTTCCTACATTTCTCGTGAACATTATAAGAAACCAATAGAAAGGTATATAGATGTAATATTGCTTGAAACTCCAAATTAATATTTGTTTTCCTTTCTTATGAAAGTTAATTTGGTCATCGTAACTTCCTTTGATTTAATATATTGTACAATAACCCGTTTAGAGAATTAATATATTGTGGTTCACTTAAACAGCTCCGCTTGTCAAACTAAGTGACGTACCAAAATTAAAAAGCTTAAGAAAGAAAATTAGAGCAAGTCTAAGGAGTAAATCAATAGCCGACCACTTTGTGAATAAGCTTCAATGTTAATCCATTGAATACACCAGTTTTACGTCAAATTCTTTAATTCACTTGATAATAAAGCATAGATTAATTAACGTGGATTGACAAGAGAAAAAAAATCGACTATTTTTATACTAGATGATTGCCAAGTTTCTTTAAATATAGTTAATTTATTGTTTTTGACGCAGTCTCCATACTCAAGCTATGCATATAAATATGTCGGTACGTAATACGTGTGACCAAAGTGTTAAGTGTACACTGTAAAATATGAGAACGAGTTGTATGTCGTATAGTTTTTTTGGACAACATATGAAAGTGATATTGATTAGGTCACACTAAAAACAAAGAGTCAGTTTGGAGTCTTTGGGCCATAATTATATATGGTCTTCAAGATAAATTCAAAAGATAATTATATGATGGAGTTAGGTCGAAGTCTTTTAGCTGCTTCTGGGTGTGTGATTAAAAATTTAATGTGTAATTAACTCAAAATCAAACATAAATATTTTGTTTGGTTCAGTTTTTGGAATAGGCCATATTTACTAAAGATCATAATTTATTGTTTTCCTTAAGTAAATTAGTTACATCTTCGAAAAAGTGGAATGGAGGAAACAGAGAAAGTTGCGAGTTTCTTTCGCCTGAATTAACTGAGGCCACATATACAAGGAACGGAAGATACAGAAATAACAAAAAACAAAATTGGAGGTGCGGGGAATCGAACCCCGTGCCTCTCGCATGCGAAGCGAGCGCTCTACCATATGAGCTACACCCCCAATTTTGAAGATTTAAATGTTACAACTCTATTTGTCTAGATTATACAGGAAGCATTCCTTAAGAGTTAAGACATACTTGGCTGATAGGCTTTCTTCTTGACGACGCGTACTCACTTAGAGGCAAACATGTAATTGACAGAAATGTGGAAATGCGACTATATAATGAACCAAGACTCAAAAAAAATTCTTTCATGATACTAAAAGTCAATATGTTTACAAAAGAATTGCATTGCTTAGTGTTTGCTTAACAAGATTCTAAACCCAAAAGCCAAATTCTAAACTGGAACAACCCGTAAAAGCTTTGTGGTTTCTCATTGGGAAAATCTTCTGGCTCTAACCCATGGTGGTAATCTTGGAACTTGCACTGTAACACCATAGTTGTTAATCGTCATTCTCTGCTCTTTCATGCTTGCAAAGCGAGAGTCCAGTGTCTTCCTCTTCCCTCCTCTGTGTTCTACTTTCTGATCTACCTCATGCCTCTGCAGATTAAGAAGATCAATTGTTATTAGCCCTCCAAACATTCAGTATAAAGTTATTGGATATAGTGATATTCGATTCAGTTATCACACCAAGCATTTACCAGATCAAGCCCCTATCACATTCCATGGTCTGGGATTTACAAACCCATAAAGATTTACAACCACATTCAATTCATAAACCTTTCAGATACTCCCTACCATCAACAGGCAGATATAGCTACGGATGCAGAACAGCAGAAGGCTAAAATGCACATCTTATGGTCCCCCATAAACATATCAAAACGAATACTCGTCCAAGGGAGAGATACTAAGAAGCTAGTCTAATGCAACCTAACAGATAATCATGAGTAAGTTACCTTTGCGTTGACTCTAGCCTGTACAGATATATTTTGAACTGGTGGAGCAATAAGCCTGCACAAAAAAACAAAGAAGAAGTGCTGAGGAACCGAGAAAAGACGTACAGACGGTACTGGCATCAACAGATAAAATGATCTGTTATCGAGTTGTTAGCAACAAAAGCTGAACCTCTTCATACATAGAAGGATCTAAGCGAAATCCAGTTATCCAAGTAACAAAGAAGGATGGCATTATAAGGATGCAACACTTCACTTCCCAGTGTTAAAAGCGCCAAGACACTGACACAACTCCAAATTCCAATTAAACTAGACAGAAAAAGTGCATGCTCTTGACAGATCTCCTGGTCAACAGACCAAAAGATGGCATTTGTTCCGACAAAGCAACTTATCAATGACTAAGAGAGTAGCTCGAGAGATGACCCGAAGTACAACGAAGTAACAATTAATGTATATTGACGAAGATCCTGAGTCTGACTCTTTTCCCAGTAACAGGTATTTACCAAGACAGTGTCACAACCTCAGAGAGGAAGCTATAATCTTCAGGATGTAGCAAGAAGATGAAACATAACACCTAGGAGACTGAATGAATGCAAATGAGTTTCATGAATCCACTGAGGTAAAATCAAAGGCCAAGCACAGTATCAGATTGCTTGACTTGTTACTCTGACAATAACTAAAAACACCAACTTCAACCAAAAGCAAAGTTTATGCTCAACCTAGCCATAACCACCCAAGGTCATATCAAAGGCCAACCCAGTCTTGAGAAAAACACCCTAGCCACTCATCAGCAAAGTTTATGCTCAACCTTAACGTTCTGAATTGTTTTCTTCTACCCAAATCTCCAATCCCAAAATATGAACTGACTCCTTCAAGCATCATCATAAACTCAACTACATAAATCTGTATAGCTATGCAGTCATCTAGTGACCAGGAGCTTAGAAAAGAAGCTTCTTGAATCAGACACAATCGAAGATACTATAAGGACTTCAGATTAACAAACAGGTCAGAGAGTTATCCAGCATTCTAGACCTTGACTGATTGGCACTAGTCATCCTTCCACCATTAAAAGCTCTACCGCGGAAATCGAGTGGAGCAGCAGTAGAAGCTTTACGAGCAATGTTTGTTGTTACAGGAAATTGAATTCCTTGGAACCTAGACCTTCTCTTACCAACAGCACCCTGAAAAGTAAGAGATAAGTTACAAAAAGAAATCCAAACAAAAGAAAATAAAAAAAGGATCGTAATGATAGACAACAGATCAACTGAGAAACACTGCAAAGCTAACCTGTCTAACAGCAGAAAGTGAGTTCATATGATGGCGCACATTAGAGGTATTATTTCTCGCAGCACCATTAAAGTTTTGGTTTTTGTTCTGCACAGAAAAAAACTAAATTATATATAAATGCCAACGACCAGTTCAATGACATTAACGTCTGGCAAAGACAAGAGGCATGTAAGCCAAGAGACCTTTATGAAGGGTTTATACCTTTTCTCTCCTTGGTTTCTTGCCCTTATTCACATTGGTCTTTCTCTTTGCCAACTTGATAATATCATCTAAAACAAGAAAGTATAAATATTATCATGAGCAACCAAACAAGCGGATACATAGAAGCTATGAGGAACATGAACATTAAAAATACCTAAAGCCATGGCGACTTTCTTTTCAGTGAGGGCAATGGTCTCCGCTATAAGTGGTGTTCCAGTCTCCATCTGCACAAACAAAGCAAATTCTTTTACCGAAAAAAACACAAACTTTTATACGATATGTAAGAAATTATACACTGTTCTTTAAAAATTTGACACAAATCAAACAAAACTCCGTTACAATAGTGAGAAATTAGTCAAGAGAGTCAAAAGATAGAAGATAAAGGAAGAATCGAATCCAGGGAAGATAAAGAAATTTAATCCAAGCATGAAATGAAAACAATTAAGTATATGTTCCCCGAATCCCTGAGAAGCACTAAACCCTAACAATTCAATTGAACACGAATCAAAACCTATATCAGGACTCGTCAAGAAAGGAGGAAACTCTTACGAATTATGAAGTAAGAACCTTGCAAGAGAAAACGATTAGGGAAAGCGACGAAGAAGATGATCGGAGAGAGAGGTCGAAGCTAAAGTATCGTTCTGAAGAAGCCGATGAACGAGTCAACTCGCAGCTGAACTAGTTCTCTGAGATTTTATAATGGAGTCGGCGGATTCCAACGAGAAATTAAAACAACATTACGCTTGCTAATCGGATTTCAAGTCCACATTACGGTAAACCGGTTACATGATCGCACACGTGGCCTAATTTCATTGGGTCTATTAGAACAAACTTGATAACAAATGCAGTAAATTTGTTATTCCCGGTACGTTTTCAGTGTTTGGGTAAAAGAAAAAACAAAAGAAGTAATTATTTATGTCTGATCTAACGGTTGAAAATAAGGGAGAAAGAGGGAATAGTTCAGTTCTGGCCGTAGATCCACTTCTCAGCGTTACTAGTGTAAGAAACGAGTTCTTCAGGCTTAAACCACAAGCTGATCTCGTCTTTAGCTGTCTCTGGTCCATCGCTTCCATGTATAATGTTCCTGCAATTTCCCAAAAAACAAAAGCAAAACTATAATCTCCGAGAAAACAGACAAGCAATCATATATACATATGTCATAAAAATAGAATGGTACCTTCCAACAACAACAGCGAGATCGCCTCGGATAGTTCCAGGTTCTGATTTCTGAGGATCAGTGGCTCCAATCAGTTTACGTCCGTATCTAATCACTCCTTCACCTTCCCATACCTAAAAACAATGTCTTATTGGATCATTAGAGCTAAAACAAGTCGGTTTTATGTGAGAGTTGCTTCTTTACCATGGCAACAACAGGGCCTGAGCTAAGGAAGTTACACAAGCCGTTGAAGAAAGGTCTCTCCTTTAGATCATGGTAATGCTTCTGCGCGAAACCCTTTGAAGGAACCATGACTTTAATGCCAACAAGCTTGTATCCTTTGCGTTCGAACCGTGTAATGATTTCTGATATCTGGAGGGAGTTTAAAGATTTAAGAGTTTTGAGCATTTGAATAAAGAAGACATGAAATTACAAGAGAATAACAAGTAACAAACCAGTCCTCGCTGCACTCCATCAGGTTTGATAGCGATGAAAGTGCGTTCCATCTGATTCGAACAGAGAAATCCAATTAAACAGAGAAACCAGGGATAACACAAGAGAAAGATATAGAGATATGTGTGTTTGGTTTGGTGATCAGTTACCTCTGCAGCAAGTGCTTCCTGATCTTGGAGCATGAAGGCTATAACAGAAATGATAAAAAAGAAAGCAAGGCGAATATAATAAGGCTCTGTTAATCATCACATCAAAGTAAAACATGAATATAGATAAACAAAAAAGCTCATCAGCTATAAGTCTTGCACGTATAACTGATATTAGACATCATTTTGGAGTCAAAACGTTGAAAGGCTTAATTTACACTAACTGTGTTACAAAAGTGAAGATTTGAATGTGTCCTGTAGAATATATTCATAAAACAGTAAATCACAGATTTATAGGAAACATTATGCATGTAAAACCTGCAGCAGGAAGAGCAAGGAGTCCGGTGATCCAGCTATTAGAGACGAAGCCAGAACCCGATTTTCCAAAGTTGGATGCATACTGAGGGACTTTTCCAGTCGCATGCACCACACTTGCTGCACCAATGGCTCGGCCTTCTGAAAACATATAATAATCAACGTATCAGCAAAATGTAAACGAAACACGGTTTGTGACTTCTGTTCATATGTGAATAATAAAACCAACAGATCTTAAACATCCTCTTTATATTAATGGGAAAATCAATAAGAAGTCTTATGTAGGCAAAGCAACGATGAGACAAAAACCGGAATATGAGAGTCTAAATTTGTGTATCCAATAGTTTCACATAAAATGTGTTAGCAAGAAGTATTCTCTCACAAGAAACAAACAATTTATTTTCTTGATGGGAACACACGTAGGATCAAGTAAAAGCTTCGATCAAATATTTTAGATTGGAAACGATACAACAGATCACTGATTCAATACAATCGAGAATCTAGAAAACGAAGAAAACCACAGGTAGATTCATAAAATATTTGACGTCTATCTAGATGTATCATCCCATGACGTTTATCACATTTTCAGGAAAAAAGAGGATCAGAGAGAAAATTTACGTACCGGAGAAGAAACGAGCATTCTTGGCTGAAGAAAGAAGAGACCTGGCTGCTCTAGAAGCAGATCTGCAGATTTGGGAGCTCATTTTCTCTGATACGATGCGTGAGGACTGAGAAGAGTGATGTGCAAACAGGGACCTCAAAAATGTGAACCTATTGGAAGATTTTATACCAACATGTTTTGATCGGGTCGGATCAGACAAGGACTTAAAGGCTCAGGATTTATTGCCTTTCTAATCACTTTTGTTTTCCAACTAGAATTATTGCCTATTCAAGAAACGAATATATTCCAATGTCTTTAGCAGCTAAAAGAAGTAAACCAAAAATATTGTAACCACCAGTTCAGTAAAAGAACCTTTCATTGACGTGAATTCTACTACATCTAAAAAGAAGCATTATATACATATAAATGAAAACTATCCAGAGCAGTGACCGCTCTTCAATTTATTCTGGAGCTTCGACTGATCCATTTGATAACCTTTCTTCTGGTTCAGACTTGCAATCAAGGCGCAAAACCGACAACCACGAATCAACCTAAAACCATACAAAACCGCGAAATCATTGCGTTCAAATGCTGTGGGATCTCTCAACAACAATCTGTGTGTAAAGATGTATATGTATTTGGTTCACCTGTGTTTTAGAGGTGCTTGAGCACTCAAATCTTAGACCTTGACGGGTTAATATGTAAAAGCAATAATGGGTTTCATCGAATTCTCTCGTGTAGCTTGGTACCGAACCAATTTCAACAATATCTGCTAGCAATGTCGAATCTTGAGGGCTCAAGTCTGCAATAGAGAATTTCAAGAGACATTACAAGAAGAATACAAATTTGAAACAGGATTGTAAAAGCTGAACCTTAACTCACCTGTTGACAATAAATAGAAGAAAAGACAAGGGCCTTGAAGGACGACAAACCGAGGAAGCCAGTCGTCTACTTCTGTATCATCTATTGGTGGTGGTTCACCCGGAAGAGCTGCCCAACGCTAAAGTCAAACAAAAAAATAAGGCAAATTTGTAAAACATCCTAGTGGATCAATAATGATAAGTAATTCAGAGTAAGGCCCTACACTTCTGATAAACAAATAACCAGATAAACGGGCAGAGCGCAAGACTTCATCCACATGTTCCAACCTATGTAGCAGTTCAGCAAGAAGAAATTGAGATATGCGCTTTTAATCTGAGAATGGAACAAATTTGAGTATATGACTTACTGGGCTTTGAGGTAAGCTTCTCTTTCTTCCATATCAGAAAGTTCTGATCTAAGTGATTCTAACTCCGCTGCTGATAGCTCGACCTGCCAATGAGAGAGTGATCAGGATTCAGGAGAAAACCCTGAAACTTCAATGAGGTGAATCAAAAACAAAGAAGAAAGGTGTGAGAGAATGGAACCTTCTCTTGACCATCTGAAACCCAAGGCAGACGGCGAAGAGTGAACAAATTCAACATAGTTGCTGCTCTTTTCAGGTTTCTGCGAGTCCGTGACTGGCTATAAGGCCTACTCTAAACAAAACCACCCGAAAAAACAATTCATTTCAGCTCAGAATTTCCCTTCTTAGCATATTTATTCGCTAACAATTTACCTCAGAGAACTATCGTCCTTTGGCTGCGAAGATGATGGAGTATCGTGCTGAGAAGATTCTGCTGTGGGACTAGGAGCACTAAAGTGATCAGGTAATATGTTTAGCTTCTTAGGAGTACCATCATCCATGAATTGAAACGACTCCAGAACCTTCCACTAGAAAATGAATCAAAGCTTAGCCAGAGATGAAACTACTCTAAAACTCTCAGCTTGTAGTACATTGATTCCCCAAAAGAAGTCGAAAAAATCACATAGTTAAAAACTTTTTTGTCCATTCAAGAGATGTCATCTGAGCATGATCTAATCTAGATTCTGATATGAGACAAACTCCTATATGAACTTTAGCATTCCATGAACATTATTTAATCTCCCTAAATGACTTGTCTCTCAGTCTCTATCTTATGCTTATTCTTATCATAGATCTAATCCACAAGTATGTATGTATCATCACTTGGAGAGATATATAACTACTAAAAATCCTTATTCCTCACTGAGGATCAAACATACCTCTTTATATATCTTTCAACGCCGAATTTTACAATCCCACTTCACCAGAAATTTTGATATCCCTTGTGAGAAATCAGCTCGCTGTAAAAGAAAAACAAAGTTCAGCTTCTACAAAAAGAAAGAGGACGAAAATGAACTCTTTCTTTTTCCCATTCTAGATTTTATTAGCTCAAATTAAAAACAACAGAATCGAATTTTCTGGAAACCCTAACAAAATACAAAAACATTGAGCAGAAATAGAAGCTCGGAAGTCGGAATCGAATGACGGGAACCTCGAATAATTTGAAAAAATTGACTGAAGAGAAGATCGAGACCTTGTTTTTACCTGATCGAATGTGATCTCTGTATTCAAGGGAAAGTGTTTACGCAATTGGTTTTTTGGTTGAGTGCTTACTGCTTCAGCAGGAAGAAGATGTTGGGTTTGGGAATTTTACTCATAAAGAAACTTTAAATTTGGTACCAAAAAGACGCTTTTATCCCCCGGTTAGGTTGCGTCAGCCAGCTCTACCCACATGGGCATTGCTGCAGATATTACAAGTTTTGTAATTTGTTAACGAATGTTTGTAAACTTTTGACTAATCTTATCTACAATATAATGAATTTATCGAATCAATGTAAAAGTTGTTTTCATTCATGCTTAATACATTAATTGATCAAAGTTGCCAACTAAGTATTTGGTGATGCCGATGAGTGTAAAGGACAGCCTAAGACAAAAGTGTATGTCTAATTATGATTTGGGAGTATGGGATTCCAATTATTAATGTCGTTGACCCAAATGATTTATCTTCTTCTTGCTGCTTTTTTCTTAATAAACAAACAAATCCACATTATTAGCATTTAGCAATATGTTTAATTACATTACCATTGTTTTTAATCTAGGCCCATATCTCTTAAGAATATTCAAACTTGGTCCAGGTTAAACTTATGACAAAGCCCAAATGTTCCTACTCTTTCTCCTAAATCATTATTCCAAACACCGGTTACGCATTAACCGGTTCAGGTCCACTGGTAATTTGGAAATAGATAGAACTCATCTAACTGAAATCATGATATGTGGTCATTATAACAAGCGAATCAATCACACGCTTCTTCCTTCCTCTTCCATCTTCTTCATATCTCCCTTAGTCACCTCTACTCTACTCTGCAGGCAAAAATAGTTATGGCGACTTCTTCGATCACTATCCCGACCATTAGAACTCCGATTCATCGATCAAAATTTCTAGGCCAAACACATCAATTTTCAACTGTAAACCGGTCGGTTTTCCCGCCTCCAAAACAGCAGTCAAAACTGTATCAAGTAAAGGCCATGGGTAAATTCAATCTATGGGAAGTGATGGGAGGAAGAGGATTATGCAACGGAGAGAAAGGTATTGAGAAGGAGCTCCAGAGGAACATTGAAGACGAGCAAGAGACATCAAAGGCTGAGAACAACGAGACAGAGAGAGAGAGCGATGACAGTAACTTGTCTTTTAAAGTACCTGAAGATGGTTTCGAGAAAGAGATGATGGGTCTCACAGGAGGATTTCCCGGTGGCGAAAAGGGTTTAAAAACGTTTATCGAAAAAAATCCACCACCTCCTCCACCACCACCACCTGCAAAACAAGGAAGCGATGCATCCGCGGTTGCTACAGATAAGAAGCCGAAAGCGCCCAAGCTACCCCTTCTCATGCCGGGGATGATTGCTATAGTCAAGAACCAGAACAGTCCGTATCACATGTATTGTGGAATTGTGCAGAGGATCACTGATGGAAAAGCTGGTGTCTTGTTCGAAGGAGGAAACTGGGACCGTCTCATTACTTTCAGGCTTGAAGAGCTTGAACGAAGAGAAAAAGGTCCACCGGGTAAGAATCCAAAGTCTTGTATTCTCGAGCCTCTTATCGAACAGATGCAAAAGGAAGAGGCAGCACCATAAGTGATCTTCTCTTCTCTGTATGTAAGTTCCTGTGAATGTATATGTAACGTACCTTTGCGTTTTAGGCTACAATATTTCTGACTGGTTCTAAAAGAGCTTCATCATGTGATATAAAAAAAAGAATAAACGATGAATTTCAATCATAAAGCACTTAATAATAGAGATTCAAATGCACTCAATCAATGATGAATCAGTATAGAAGTTAAAAACTGCAATGGAGTAGTTTTATTGTTATCATTGGTTGTTGTAAACATCAACCATATCAGTTTCTTCTTGACTATCGAGTATATTCTGTAAATGGTAAAGATGAGAAGTGATCCACCATTCTTGTCAACAGATCATGTTGAAATGATCAGATGCAGCCTCCCAACTGTAAAAAAAATTCAGAAAAGGATAAGGAAGTTAGAAACAGAACAATATTATTAAATCATGAAAAGGGTTCTCTCAACTTGTAATTGGTCACATAATTATAACTTAGTAGTTGGTCACACATTATACTGTTAGATACATGTTCATCTAAGTGTTGTTATACATGTCAAAATGAAGTTACATACCAAAATGGCTTCCATTTCTTCGTTTGAAACTGGCGTGCGCTTTGGCTGCGATGATGCCTTCCCGCCAGTAGTCTTTTGGATGTTGTTCAAATTGGAGAAGAACAATGTATCAGCTTCATTTGCCACCTGACTCTTTCCCTCTGAAGCTGCAATGCCAGAAAGTAAATCGCATAACAAACAGATGATTACCCAAACCAAAAGCTAAAAAACATAAGAGCTTCTCTATAATGATTCGAGATTTGATAACAAACACGATTCGATTCAATGGCTAAACAAATCTGTGTATCCTTTGAATCTAACTATGTAAATGCAAATCAATCAGAGCGAAATAGATCGGAAAGCAAAAATTCACAGCCAAATGAATACAATCTCATATCTGATTCATGAAAATGAAACCGTACACAAAAAAAATTCGAATCAAGCGAGAAAAAGCCGAGCAAAATTGTGGAAAAAATAACATAGATTCTGTGTAGAGAGTTTCATGGATAATCGAAAACCTGAAGGATTAATATGTCTCTGAGGGAATTTGATGCGAGGAATCCTCTTCAAACCGTGAACTACGTTCATCTTCTTTTCGCTCTTTCGTTCTCGTCTGTGTACCAAAAGGAGAATGTTGACGACGGCGACTGGAAATTTTCTCTCTCTGTATTTTCCCGAACCTTCGGGTTTATTTTCAAAGTTTCTCCAAAAGTGGGCCATTTTTTGTGGTTAGGCCCAGATAAGTCTATATGACCCATTTAAAAGCCTCACAATGTTCGTTTCTCTGTTGGGACAAAAAAAATCCCTCTCAAGTCAAAACCATAAATAAAAATCAAACTAGGAATTTCTTTTTTGTTTTTGACTCAATCGTGTTTTTTGTTTGAGTGCCATTAATTGCCATAATTATGTTAATCTCAGATTCAGACTGAATGTTTGATAGCAAAGGGTAGAGACTAAGAGAGAACCAGGACTTAGTCAAGCGTAAAAATCTTTTTGGGTGGTTGGTCGTAATCCACCAAAATTTGGTAAGCTTTCAACGCGTTATCTCAATAAAAGTATTAACCACTTCTTTGTTTCTCTCTATTGTCTACACTAAATAATATATACGTTTCTATAAAAAATCCTAATAAATTGATAAAATATTTACTAATTTCCCAACAAGATATGTTTATTTTTGGTATCATTTAAAACATGAGTCCGGCCGAAAAAAAAGTTTATCAAGTTAATTGTCTATATGTGTTTTCTAGTCTGCCTTATTGTGGAAATCATTCATTTGCATTTCTTCATATACCTTACATGTTGAAAAGAATTTACCATCTTATTATTACTCAGCATTTGAGTCATAGCTAAGAGAAGAAACAGGCAATGAATGTATCGTCTGAAAGAACTGTATCAGTGGTGCGGGTAATGCAGCCTAGGGTTGGGAACTGGAAAATATGGTGGGGATTGTGGTGGAGCTGACTGGAACATACCAGCACCAGTGTATGGTGGTGGTGGTCTTCCTGGAAAAAAACTAGGAGGAGGGTATGGTATGGGTGTTGTGAAGCCAGGCACTGCTTGTGGAGGAGGATACACCATTGGAGGTGACATTGCCGCGTTAATGAAAGGCCTGGCATTGCCATTTTCATTTCCTACTCCTCGATATTGCCAGTTTGGTATCGCCATAGGCTCAATCTTTGTGTTCTTGCTTCTCTTATTTCCAAAACACATTAGAAGACAACACTTTGTTGGCTTCTTCTTTTTCTTCTCCATTGTCTTGTTTTGGTTTTGTTCCGGGGTTCTAGGAACATGGGAAGAGTAGTTGTCTCCAAGAAAAGAGACTAGTTCTGCCTTTTTGCCCCATTTCGTAAGCTTATGAAGCAATGTTGTTGGGTTGGCATCACCTGTGACTGTCAAGAGCCCTTGTTCTGCGTTATACTCAACTGTACTCACCCCTGTTTCGAAAATAATATTAGCTAGAATATTTATAACAACACTATAGCTTTAACAATATTTCACTAGTGGATCTATTACCAGAGACATTTAGCAACTTTCTCTTTGCTTTTGTCTGGCAGCCTTTGCAACACTTGATTCCAACTCTCAGAACGCAAGTCTACAGTTATTACACATAAAAAAAAACTCGTTAGAAAACTCTTAAAGGAGATGCAAAAACCTCTGGTGGTAAGAGAGAAATATACTCGAACGGGTGGAGATAGGTTTGCCATTGCATAAGCACCTTTACTTGAAACTCTAATGTAGAAGACGACTATAAATATGAGATAAGTTACTTTCAAAAATGAGTCCATAGACGTTTTGATATATTGCTGGATTCGCCTGAATTTATACAACTTTCCATGTTCTCTTGATATTGTACCTTTCAAAAACAAAAACAAAAATCTAAATGTGATTTCTTTGTTATTTTATCATCATAAATGACAACGATTAAAAAAACAAGTATGGTTCCACAAACTTGGTATCTTCATAATCAAGTGTAACGTCATTTGTTGAATATCCACGTACGAAATCATCTCCCTATACTAGTAACTGTTCCTTTTTAAAAATTGAGAAAACAATAATAGAGGATTTGAACTTTCTAGTAATGGAAGATACTTAGATACATACTTGTTTTGGGTGTGTATGAGTTTCTTAATTCAATTCATCTTCCGATTTTGAGTAATGACCAAGATCGTGTTTGTTATGCAGCCTTACTGCTGTGCAAGGCTTTCTTTCTCATATCAAGAAGCGCTTATACAAAATACTGTCAATTTTCCTCGTTTAAAACTCGACTTGACCTAATTGTACATTGTGAATAGGTTGGTTTTGGACGAACGGACTTTACGCCAAATTACATAAAGAATCTGTTATCTGTGACAAATATACACTTGTTTTCGTATTTGTTTTTTATCTTGGTTTTGTAAATATTATTCAATTATTTAGTTAGACCAGTTCAAAATGAAGTAATTGACCATGTCATATGCCGCCAGTGGCACGGCACCAATTTTTTTCAGTGGAAAGTTGGTTTTCTTTTTGTAAAAAAATATATGAAAACGTCTTGTAGTTGATTATTCCGCTAGATAATAATTAAAAATTGGATAAAGATGACCGATTTACTTAATGTCATTTCCAGAAGAGCAACATTAGAGAAAACTTTAAAGTCATGGTAAAGCTTATTGACTGATTAATGATGCAATAGAATCACTTTTCCTTGGTTTACCTTAAATTCATCAATAGACTATGGTTACATTCACATACGCAGATACTTATACGATCGTTGGTAAAAACTGATTATCTCTAATTTTTACCTTCAGATCTCTTACAATTTAACCAGTTATCTTCAATTCAATATAACCTTCCCGTAAATCAACATCGACTGTAAATTAATGGACTTGTCAATTGTTTTGTATTATTTGATTATGCTTATAAGATATTAACGTAATAGATGGTTCTTACACTTTTTGCATAGTAAAGCAAAGCAAACTTGAATAATTAAATTCTACTATTCTAGTATCCCACGGCAAAGTGACGTCATCTTCTTACCCCAAAGCACACTTCACTACGTGTCCGAATAATGGTAAAGTTGGTCGCCTATATAATTCTCTGCCCCACGAAAATTTATTATATAGAGAAAAACTTTCAAGATAACACAAAACCTTTCTCTCCCTATTTGTTGAAGAAGAAGAAAAAAAAAGAAAATGATGGATTCTCTAGCTAAATGCTTCAACAGGCTTCAAGAAAGGTACGACAACGTTCTAGAAGCAAAACCTATCTACAGAGACGACTTAGACATAACGTTGCCTCTGAACGAATCAAAGGAGGTTTCAGTAGAATCGACCAAAAAGTCTCGGTGCTTGCAGAGAGCCAAGAGGATTGACAAATCGCTGAGGTTTGAAGAAGGCGAAGAGGAAGAAGATGAACAGAATAAAAAGCCTCTGGCTAAGCCACGTAAGGTTGTGAGGTTTCAGTTAGAGAATAATAAGATCTTCGAGCCAAAGAAGACGGTGAGTTTTGATGATGATCACGAACTCAAACCAAAGGAGAATCCTCTGGAAGAAAAAGAGAGTTTGAAAATGGTTGAAGGGAAGGAAGAGGTCGTGAGGGTTAAGATCAAGATGACAAAGCATGAAGCTCAACGGTTGTTGTCGAAATGCAAAAACGACAGCGTTTTAAAGTTGGAGCATCTTATGGACCAGATCGCACACGTCCCTGTTCATCAGCTTCAAGTCGCTATGGTGATGGTTGGTTGTAATAATGAGCGACAAGGAAATGGCTGCTGGTTATCCCAGCTGGAATAAGTTAATCTTGAGTTTTTCTATCAAATTTTGTAGTTTTAGAGTAGAAACTATATAAATTTACGTTTGTATATATATTTTGTAACAGATTAATAGAAGTAACATGATTTTGTGGAATTTTTTTTGTTGTCGTCTCATAAATAGTAATGTTTCAAAATTTTGACATTAGTATATTCCAAGGCCAAAAAAAGGAAAGTCAGAAACAAAGCATAGAATTAACAAACCATGACACGAGTATAATCCAATTCCAAGGTATGGTAGAGAGAAGTTGATTGCACAAATTCGTAAAAGCGAATGATTACTGATTCACTTTGAATTGTGAAGTCTTTGTTAATTATGTCGTTTCTTTACTCAATTTAGGGAGTTAGGTTATTTTTTAGAAAACAAAATTGTGGAGTTAATTAAAGCTAATGTATCAACCTTTTACTGGTCTTTAAGATCTGAGTTTTTACAAGTTTTGTTATTATTGTATTCATATAATACTATTCTGTTAAAGAAAATGTAAATAGTGATTAAAATCAATTTGATCATCTACTCTCTTTTTCTATATGTCCAACGAGACAGGACAAATCAGCTTGGTCATTGATTACGGGTAGATAGTAGACTTTGATGATCATTTTTGCTGGCCGTATAAATTAATTTTATAACAGTTATGCGTTGTTCGTTGTGGGTATGTATCAACGTACGAAATGCACATTGGTGAAAAATTTAGATCGATTGTGATATATGAAGACTTAACAAGTTTATACTAAACTACTAATATTTATTTATGATGACAAATTGAACCTTACATGAAAGACGAAAATGAATACATAATTTCGTTTTTTCTGAGGATTTTCTCTGGGGTAAATAAGCCTTTTGCTGATCTCAAACACACTGAGATAAAATCTCAGATGAAAAAATATCCCTCGGTAAAAAAAGGGAAAAAAATCAGCAAAAGGGCAAACTCCCCCACAAAAAATCCCATTTTCATAAGAAAAATAAAAGACTTCAAGATCTCTAAAACGAAAAAGAAAGGATTAAAGAAAAAGATTACGAAAGTGTTTCTTCAGGCCATTCAGTGATTCTTTCCAACGAGGGCCTCCACTTACGACATCTCCGACGAGACTCCTCCTCTTCCTCAGCCGCCTTTGCAGCCGCTTCTCCCGCAGATCTCTCCGCCTCTAACTCCCTTAGAAAGTCACCAAAAGAAGCCAAAGTTGTTTCTCCCTTGCCGTCGACGTTACCATTGGCATTTAGCTGAAAAAGAATGAGTTTCTCTAACTCATCTCTTCTCAAAACTATCTTTACTTTACGATCTTTTCTCTTGTATTCTTTCTTCATTACTTCTTCTTCTTTAACCATTTTCTCAACGTTGTTTCCTCCCATCAAACAGTTTCCCATTTTTATAAAATTTAAAAGCAGATTTACTAAGAACAAAAATAAAGTTTTCTTTTTAGGGAAATACCCACAAAAAAAGTGTTAAGAGGAAGAAAAAAGAAAACTTGGGAATGCCCAAGAAAAAAAGTCTCTCTTCTTCTCTTTTTCTTTCGGTGTGGGTCAAGTTGATGGAAGCTTGAGTTGTATGAATCAATGTGTGATGTTGAGTTTATATATAATGTTGAGCATTTCTGTTTAATGATAGATGTATGACTCATAGTAAGGATGCTGATCTGTTGGATTTATATTTAAAAATGTACGTACTATATCATAGTTATTTGTATTGAATATAAATTTGACCAACCTAAATGTTTGTTATTCAGTTATGAAGATGCTTATTTCAATTTAGTTTAACAGACCATCAATATGAACTGAAAATTTTCATCTAGATTACTTGATTTTCAATTTTTTAGTGTAGATGATGAACTGAACCATATAAGAATGAAATGAAATTAAACTCTACGCAATTTCAAGAAAAGAAAGAGTACATATTACTAAGTACTAACTCCACTGCAATATTTGTTAAGAAACTGAAATTTTAACCGAAAAATCTAAAAACATCCACTGCAATATGCTAATTAATTATATAGTCATAGATGTCATAAACTAATGGTGATAGCGAGAGAACACAGTATTATTAACAACATTAACGGCGATAGCCCAACTAATTAAGCTGACATAGATGCAAATTTGCAATGAAGTTGCAAGATTATATTAGTGGGGACTATGAAATTATTTAAGTCTATTTCAATTGTTTGTGCAAGGTGTTGTAGGAAATTTTACGTTGTATATATTTTTCTTTTTGACGTGTATAACATTGAAATAGTTTGGATGGAACAGTTTAAATGCGAAAGGGCTTTCCATTTCTATTCGAACAAATTGGTTATCAATTAATCGAAGTTCATACTAGCCAAAACTTTAGAAGTTCAATCAAAATCCAATGTGAATTGTTCCTGCATGCATGCATGTGTTTTTGGTCAAACAATGATTTGATTTCTATTAGCTTTAATTCAAAAACAAACAACGTTCTGGAGCTACAAGAGCTCTCTTCCACCAAAACATTAGCTAAACGAGGAACGTAAACGGAAGACATAGAGATATTTGTAAAACGCCATGTAGATATCATTGTGTGACTCCTCCAAGTTGATAAGATTAACCAATTTGAGTGGGGTCAGACTTGAAAAACTCTGATATGTACGCATCTAAATTTCAATTTCAATCAACATAACCAAAACGTACTGTATATTGAATAAGCATTTAGCTAATTCCATACTCATTGTACTTTTAATCCTCCTAGTGGCTATTTTATTTCGTTTTTTTCAATACTATAAATTATTAGAATAGAAGACATAAGAACACAAGTTCATGTTCTCTCCCGTTAGTTAGTGTCTTTAAACCAAACCAAAACCGTGTTAAAACCTGGCAACTCACATTTATACCAACCACCCAACCTGTCTTCTTTATTTTTTTTATAATCGTCGTTAGAATCAATAATCACAAATAGTATACTTTAATATAAAACCCATCTACTCATTAAATAAGTGTTACATGTTAATAGCTTGTGGTCGTAGATACATTCATATTCGTTTCCCTCAAGAATGCATATCATTTAATAGAATCCAATCATTCATATTATGATCTGTTTCAAACAATGTCAAACCCATTTCTTTTGAAATATTCTCTCCTGATTTCACGGACCAAAAACCATATTAGTACAAGGTCGATTTAAAATATATAACATTTCAAAACCACTAAACTAAAGCCATCTGAAGAAATTTAAAACACTCGTAGATCGGTGCTCAAATACAGTTAAAACCGTTGTGTCATATGGTTATATCGTTTGCATAAGCGTGATCGCGATGTGTTACCACAATTATTGCATTAGTTCTTATAATAATAACATAAGAACACAAAAATAATTCATGATATTTTACATGTAGACGTAAATGTCATTAAGAAGCGCGATCATATCAGATGATCCTATCATTAAGCACTACGCGTAATACAATAATTGGATCGTTATCAAATTCTTCTTATCGAAACGAAACTTCGTGGAAATTTACAAAAGGACAACACAAGTACGTGGTGGTGTCACGGGGGCTGTCGTTACTCTAAGGGCCCAACACTCACGAGCTTCCAACTTCGATCTATATTTTCTTAAAAACAACAATAACTCATGTCGACAACAAAAAAACACTAATAAGTAATAACTGACCTAGAATTAATATTCGGTTAAGTGATTTCTGGCAAACTTTTTTTTTTTTTTT
>Ga0041059_1000289_pt1 | contig 35260 bp, 33 predicted proteins | sample AraColnosormetaG_FD_56232 | JGI IMG/M metagenome (GOLD analysis project Ga0041059, IMG submission 56232) | Arabidopsis roots microbial communities from North Carolina, USA - Col MF nosort | ecosystem: Host-associated > Plants > Roots > Unclassified | place: USA: North Carolina | collected...
TTTTTTTTTTTTTTTTTTTTTGGGTAAAAATATTATTATTAGTTCTGTTTGAAAGCAATGTCTTGTGAAATGAGACATCTTAAACCTTGTTGAATTTATGTAGGACATGATTTGTATGCCGTCCTCTGGTTTTATTATTGTCACTAGAAAGGAGGGATCAATAAAAGACAGATCCATTGACTCGTCATCAACAAGTACCATACCGATACCTCCAAGTCTCTTAACCTCGTCGCTTTTCCACTGGATCACCTGGTTATCAAGATCACTGTCACACACAACAATCTTTCCCTTAACAATGGTTTGGTCTAGTGTATCAGGTGCGCAGTTCCTGAAGGTTTGCAGTTGTGTTGTCTTGTTAGTATAGGTATAGCAAAGTTACTCTATAATTTTACGAGGCAACTATTACCTAGCAGCTTCCTCATTAGCATCAATCTTCTTGGCTGATCGTGCGTGTATAAGTGGGTAAGCCTGTGTTTTATCGATATTGGCAATATTTATTCCAAAACCCTGCAAAAGAAATTCTTTAAGATGTTATGTGAATGGAGATTTGTCCGTTGATTGGCTTTTCCTTCTTACCTCGATTAATCTGTTTTCATCTCCTCCCAGAAGAATGTTGGACTCAAAGCCACGGTCAATAGTGCTGGCAGCAACAGTGATCATCCATGGAGCAGCATTAAACACACTTTGACTCGATGGGCCAGAATTTCCTACAGAGCAAACAACAGTGATCCCTCTTTCCACGGCATGAAATGACCCGATGGAAAGCGGATCTTCAAGTAAATTGTCTGGCCATAAGCCCATTGATATGGATATAACATCAACCCCATCTGCGATTGCATCATCAAATGCAGCTAGTATGCTCGAGCCACGACATCCCAGGAGTGAGCACGCTCTGTACATAGCTATTCTTGAACTTGGTGAACCTCCTCTCATGATTCCACTTGCCAGGCCATAGTAGGACGCATTTGCTATTATTTGCCCTGCTGCTATTGATGCCACATGTGTCCCGTGCCCCAAAAAGTCTCGTGGTGTCTCATAATCGGGGTCTAAGAAGAATGACGAATTGTAATACCTTGCTCCTATCAGTTTCCTGTTTATCCAAGTTTGAGGTGGTAAATTCAAACATATATCGGATCTCTACATGTGTTCTACTTTCCTCAGTCTCAGCTTACCTATTGCAACGGAAAGAATCAGGTTGTGTCTTCTTCCCTCTCATGCAAGTGCCCTTCCATTTCTCTGGGACTGGACCCATGTGCCTGTCGTTAAAGCTCTGCGCCTCGGGCCATATTCCTGTTTTCTCCATCAGGATATGCTGCATTGAGTATTTGTTTTACTGGAAGTAGATAAAAAGCGCATATAAATATTTCATCACTTCATACTGCTCACCTGAATCAAGGAAGCCGATAATGGTGTCTCCTTCATGCATTTCGGATTCTTGTTCATAGTTCATTTCGGTGAAGTAAGTATCTCTTTGATAACTTTCTTGCACCAAGAAATCCCATGAACGTGTGGTGTGGAGCTGTAACATCTGGTCAGGGAAGACAGATAGTACTCCCGGTTGCTTGGCTATGAGATGAGCTTCATCTTCTGATAAATGGGCTGCGAATCCAGAGAATCCATGTTTGTATCTGTGCATGGGGGTTTTGCCGCTCCTGATGCAAGTAAGATACTGTCTTAATATTTTCATAACATGAATCAATGGTTAGAAAATCTAAAGAGTTCTGGAGTTAGATATCACCGTTGTAACAATGAGCTCAGAAGTTCAACATGGTCATTGTCTGTTGAGCCATCAGAGGATGCTGCTCCCATGTATATGATATAATCTCCAGATTTACTTGTTTCAGACTTACACTTTTGGATCACAGACAGAAAAAAAAACATAAAGAACATGATGGTGATAGTGAGGCATCTCATCATCGCTGAACTTCTTGAAACAAAACAAGATTACTTCCCGTTTGCCTCTAACTTTTGCCTTATAAAAGTTCTATGAGTATATCGTAATAGTCTCTATCACTAACATACATAAGAATTGTTAGGGTTAGCTTTTAAGCCCTGCTATTATAATGGAGGAGTGAAGATAGTTCGTTTGACACAGTCATGCATGCCCTTTGTGTGAAAGCAAGATTGCCTGACTTCAAGGAGACTTTTTCTGCATGGTTATTAACAAGGTTGGTAACTGTAACTTTGTACTCCAGATTGGTAGAGTTAAATTTGATCAAAAAAATTGGTGATGTTCTGCTTTATATGCAGTAGTTATTGCAGACAACTTCCATTATTAGTTTTAAATTTCACAAAACCGAATGTTTTGGACTGTTGCCTACTTAATAGTTTGATCTACTTGAGCTCTTTCATCGGTTCATTAATTTTTATTATTCCATATTCATGCTGAACTTTATACCATTTTATCTCAGTTTGTGCGGCTACTCTCGCTACTAATTACAATTGGGCTTCTGACCTTGTACTTGGCATTAGACCAAGTAAGAGCCCCAAATACATCTTGCTTAAGTGAAGCAGTAGCAGACACTATCACCTGGTATGTCAACTTCTCACCATCTTTTGTAAATTGGAGTTTTTCTGGCGTCACTTGAATGTTAAACCCTGGTGGTGTTTCCACGCTGACTGTGTAAACCGCCTCACCGTCCTCACCAACATTGGTCACTGTTCTTGTAACTGTCTTGCTACCATTTCCTTTGAATCCAGAGATTCCAATTGACGGGTAATTGATGGTGGAGATCAAGTCTAAGTTGGAATCTGCAGGGCAAGTAAAATTCTCTGGAAAAGCTTTTGACATAGCCTTTATTGTGGTTACGTTATATCCATAGTAACAGAGAAAGTTCAGGTAGTCAGTTTCAGTAGTCTCGTAAACTAGTCCTGGTTGCATTGATGCTGTTGAGCTTAGTTCTCCTGCTCCAGAGTCATAAGGTGTGGCTGTTGCACCAGTTTCTGTTGTTATAAGACCTTTGTCGTTGTTTGTTTGAGTCGCTGAGAATGTGACATGGAAGTTAAAGAACATCCAATTTTGCTTGCCATAATCACAAAATATGCAATGAAGGAGTCCTAACCTGTTGTCATAATTGCTGATCTGATCGCGGATGGACCCCATGTGGGATGCTGTGATTTGATCAGAGATGCAACAGCTGAAACATGAGGAGCTGCCATGGAAGTTCCTGATATGACGTTATACTGAGAAGCCGGCTTGCCTTCCAGTGAAATGCTTGAGTCGTTTCCAGTCCATGCAGCGAGTATCGAGACTCCTGGTGCGGTAATGTCAGGCTGTTAAAAATAGAAGTAAGTAGATGCTTCCAATCAGGTAATAACTAAAGAAGGTCACAAGGTTATGGATTACTTTGAGAATGCTTCTTGTGAGGCTTGAAGGTCCTCTGGAAGAAAAATATGCAACAGCAGGGGCAGGTGTGAACTTTTCAACTGTTGCAGTGGGAAGAATTGTTGCAACAGGATCTCTGCAACCCAAGGCAAAAGATCATTAGGTCTTTACTGACTACAATAGTTAATAGAAATTTTTGAGATAGCTTATTAAGTACTTGGTTGAGTTGAGGTAGGAGAAGATCTCAGCTGCTTCCTTTGAGTCAATTACGGTAGTAGGAAAGCTACCATAAGCACTAGCAACTGCTCTAGTTCTGTCATCTACAAAGACGCAACCAGTACCTCCTTTGCTCTTCACCTCGTCCCTAGCGGATGATGCATAATATGATCCACCAACGTTCTCGCATAACACAATCTTCCCTTTTACCTTCTCTTGATCTAGAGAATCAGAGTCACAGGCCCTGAAAAAGCCAGTGTTTAATGAAAACAGAGAAAGAGGTTAGCCTCCTTATCCCCTGTCTTAATTCATTCTAAGGAATTGTATTTGACTCCACCGATGTTTTTTTTACCTGGCTGATCCTTCTGATGCATCAGCGCTCTTAGCAGACTTGCCATGAATCAGAGGATACACAGGAGATTTACTAACGTTTGAAAAGTGTATACCTTCACCCTGAACATCAGTGAAGGTTCTTATTAGCAAGCCTGAAAGTTATTTTGGTGTATTATGTGTATGAAAATATCATTTACCTTGATGACTTTATTGCCGCCTAGTACAACATCAGACTCAAAGTCTCTATCAATAGTGTTGGCAGCAACGGTCATTATCCAAGGTGCAGTATTAGTAACTGTACCGCCATCAGGTCCATCATTACCCGCAGAGCAGATCACCAAGATTCCTTGCTCCACCGCGTGAAACGCTCCAATGGCAATAGGATCAGTGTTCAAGTCGATGCGAGCGTATGCTGGAGCTCCAAGAGACAGAGATAGAACATCAACTCCATCTGCGATTGCATCATCGAAAGCAGCTAAGATAGAGGAGCCAGTGCATCCCCCTGGATTGCATACTTTGTACATAGCGATTCTAGCGTTTTGTGAACCTCCCTTTGCAGTCCCGGAAGCTACACCATAGTAGGAAGCATTCTCCACGGCAGATCCAGCTATGGTGGAGGACACATGAGAACCGTGACCGATGACATCCCTTGTGGTATAGTATTCTGAATCATCATCAGGATTTTTGTAGTATCTTGCTCCAATGATCTTTCTGCATAAAAACAGAACTGTTTAGTCTTCAAAAGAAGTTAGTAATATCCAGTTTGGTTTTTGAAAAGTTGTGAAAATTGTAACCTGTTACAGTTGGAAGACTTGAAGTCCTTTGCTTCCATGCATGTACCTTTCCACCGAGACGGAATTGGACCCATGTCTTTGTCATTGAAACTCTCTGACTCTGGCCATATCCCTGTTTGTTTGTTTGTTTTCACAATATCAAACTCATATTTCTTTGGTTTTTTAAGTTAGGAAAAAGTAAAGGATATGATGAGACCAATGAGTGAAAGGCCTTACCTGTGTCAAGAATTCCGACAATGCTATCATATGATCCATCTGAGGCTGATGAAGGTGGACCGGAATCGACCTTTACTGATGTTTGGTACTTGAGAAAGTCCCATGAATGAGTTGTATGAAGCTGGAAGTGTGGGTCAGGAAAAACTGAAACCACTCCCGGTTTCTTGGCTATGACCTTGGCCTCTTCTGCTGTCAAACGAGCTGCAAAACCTGAGAAGCCATGCTTATATGTGTGGAGAAGATCGTTTGCTCTCCTACAAAACCAAACCATAAAAAGGTCTCAAAAATCCACAAAACACTAACAAATGTATATTTTGCACTTCATGTAAACAGTGTATAACCTTTTAAACATGGTGTTTATGAGTATTTGAGCTCTATTAGCGTTTGCAGCAGAGGAAGCTGATCCCATGTAGACAATGTAGACCCCATCACCATTTCTCGACCCAGCTTCAGTTTCTGTCATAAACAAGATGCATAAGAGATATAGAAATGATAAAAAGGGTGTGAAGAATGTAATGCCTTTCATGGCTTTGTAGTTTCCTAATCACTGGAAAGACTTATTCACATACCTCAACTCAAGAAAAGGGTATTTATACAGGTTGAGAGACACTGGAAGCTATAGATAGATCAAAAGAATTATGAGTCGTTAATGGTTGAATTGCTTATCCCACTTTGAAGTATTGGTGGGTTTCTGAATTGGGCAAAAAGTGGAGATAGAATAGGGTAGTGATCGGACCACTATCTTCTGTTTGAGTCATTACATCACAAGTACTCCACATGTTTTTTTCTTCTTCTTTCCGAGGTTCCAAAGACAATGAACAAAATGATTACTTCATCCCATATTTTAGCAAAATTCAAATCAAGATAAAGCCATTTATTTGATGGGGAAGGAGTGTCCACTAATTAGAGGATTCTTGATTGAGACTAAATAAGTCTGAAAGTTCTTCATTAAAGTTTCCAAAGTATGAAGTTATATGTGTGTTCATATAATGTCATGGTGATGGACCTGATGTTAGTATCATTTAGCAATATGACTCTTAACTTTTAAGTAAAAAATAATAAACAATAGGTTACCTTAAAATGTTTATTCGAAGACAAAATTAGATCAAAGGATTTTGGATTGAGTAGCCAATAAAAGGAGAGGGTGGTGCGGGCCTGCAGAGTTGATAAGCCAGAAATGACATTCACATTCCACTCTTATCGAATCCTAGTAATCCAAAGCATGCTTGTAGGCTTGTAGGTAAACAAATGTATAGTCGATATCATATCATTTTTTATATAGTATATCGCAAAACCAACAAAAAATATGATTTTAAGAATGGAATATTGTAGCCGACCACTTTAGTGGAGTGCACTCGTGCTGGTGGTCGTGCTCGTGGTCGTGCTCGTGCTACTTTGGGAAAGTATGTATTATCAATATGAGTCATATATGCCATTGCCATCGCATGATCTTGATTTCTATTGTCTAATATAAGACAAAAAAAACACAGAGAAACTGAAGTTCGGCCGAGTGAAGAAAGGCCCACCGATAGTCTCTATAATCCCAAATAAGTCTATCAAAAGTAAAAAAGTTCCGTTCCGTTCTTGTTTGGGTGTGCTTTGTATCTTAGTGAGTGTAGAAACCATTTAAAAAAAAAAAAATGGTTTTAAGGAACTTTGCATACTCACCTTTCGATTTGAGCAGTTATTTTTCTAATGAAAATGTCTTTGAGCTTAAAGAAGACAAACACTTAAGAAAACCGAAAGAGACTAATCTTGCAAAATTCTTCTATAGAGAAACCAAACTATAGATGATAGTTTACGTATGACTTGATCAATGACTTGGGTTTAAATGTTAAGAACAATGAATTTGGGCTAGTCATAAACTAGCCTTTTAAAAACAAAGCCCCAGATAGAAATATGCTAAGCCCTTCTTAAAGCCCAAATAAATTCAATTCAAAAATAATAAAAAAGCTCCGATGCCGGGAATCGAACCCGGGTCTCCTGGGTGAAAGCCAGATATCCTAACCGCTGGACGACATCGGATTTTGTTATTGATATAAACTTTCAATTATATATTCCAAATTTCATTCGAGTTTCATCAATCATAGAAATAGAAAGATGTGAGATAATGTTTTAGTAATACAGTGAGGCAAACGTGTAATGAACAAGAATTACACACTTGTATACCTTTTTTTTTGGTATCAATGTGAAGTAAATTCTATATACTTAAAACCAAGTATATGTATAATATGGTACATATTGAACTTCACTAGGTAGTCATTTTATTCAAACTCCATTAGTTAGTCATTAGTTTGAATACACGAACTTAAAAATAAACGTTAACATTCAGCACCGTTGTAGTCAAAGTGAAACAAGGGCATGAGATTAGTTATTGTCATACCAAAACGTTAGATATATTTCAATTACATGCATGCAGTTTAAAGAAGAGGGCGACTTGTGTTTTTCTTTTTGATACATTGACCCATTCATATTGCAAAAAGATAAACAAAAAAAAGTGAAAAAAAAAAACAATTTAAGATTCCCAAACCAGATAATATTGAAACGAGAAAGGTCTACGTGGCAATTACTCGTTTTGGGGAAACGTACGAGGAACTCCATGCTAATTTCCCACAACGAAATTGTTTCTTTTAATATCAATCAATTTTAATTTTCATGATTAATCAATTGAAAAAAAAAGTAAAGAGAACACAACAAACGAAGGTAAAACCGTAAAAGGAAACTTCTTCTCCAAACTAACAAGTCATCTCGACCCCAAGAGTACAACACGTGTCAACACACAACGTGTCGTTCCCTCTAACTTGCGCCAAAAGCCATCATTCACTAAGCAAAATCTATCGAGCGGTGCTAACGTCCACCATCTCTCTAGCTGTCGCTTCTCAATCTTCTCTTCCTTCTTCTTTTGTTTCTTCTCTCTCTCTCTATCTTTGTCTAACCAATCAACAAAAAGACTTATGTATATAAAGAAACAAGAAGCCTGTCTATTATTCACCTAAATCGCCTCTCTCTTTGAGTTCCATCGAAGATGTTGAAAGTGAAGAATTTTCTTGGTTCTAGATTAAAGTCTTTCCCTACAAGAAAAGGTTCGTTTTCTTCTTCTGTGCTCTACTTTTACTCAAGAAAATATCAAAAAAAAAATTTGAATGATTTGTTTCTCTTCTTCTCTTAACTTGTTCAATCTTGAATATTTTTCTACAAAGAACGTTTAAATGTTTTAACTTCTGAAATTTATACATTTGTTCTCTAATTAACCAGAGATAGTTTTTCTTCATTGTTAGAAAAACAGAAAAAGATTGTAAAAATATCTGCTAAATTGTTGTTTTGTCAATGGAGCAGGAAAGTCCGACAAGGAATGTTGTCGTAGCTTGACGTCGAAGCTAAGTGTTAATGAAGAGTACAAGGAAGCATTTAGAACAAACTCCTACTTAGAGACTCGGACAAAAGCAGAAGATCAATTAGGCATAACATCATGTAGCAAACTCTCTTCTTCTTCTCCTTCTCCTTCTTCATCTTCAGATCTTAGCTTCCATTCACACTTCACCGATTACTTGCTTGACCCTCCACAAGAAACACTTGATGCCCTGATGCAAGACTCGAGTTTAGACAATCTTATAGTTACGTTTTTCGACTTGAGCTCCGAAGCTTGTGACGTGTGTGAGACTCTTCTTCAGTGCCTCCAACAAATCAAGATTAATCACAACAAAATCAAAAGGGTTATGAAGATTGGGAAAAGGGTTTGTAACGGTGCTAAAACCTTGGAATGTAGCCCCGAGATGCTCTGTGCTTTGATATTTCAAGAACTTTCGAGATTTGCCGCGCTGAAAAACCCTTTGTGTCGTATCGTCAATGAAGCACAGTTTCGTATAGTTCACGATGCAAACTCGGATTTGCTCACCAAACTGACATCGAAAAAGAGAAGAATAAGAAGAAAAATCAGGTTCTTTAAATTCTGCAAGAAGCTAGGAGGTTATAGCCTAGTGATTACTCATAGCGCGATTGTCATTACATTGCTGATCATAGCTCTTCACAGCATACTCGGCGTTTTCGCAGCTCCTGCGTTGCTCGGTCTATGTTCGTTCTGTCTTTTGAGGAAGAAGAAAGCGAAAGGAAGAATGCATAAGAGCAATAAAGATACAACTCTAGAGAAGCTCGGGACACAAATCGACATTGCAGCTAAAGGAATGTTCATATTGATAAACGATTTGGATACGTTGAGTAGACTTGCTGGGAGATTATGCGATGAGATAGAGCATAGAAAAACAGTAGCTGCGATGTGCGCAAAGAGTAGGAAGATTGAAGTGTTAAAGGAAGCATTGAGGGAGTTTAATGGACATGAAGAAAAATTCTCAGATCAATTGCAAGAGCTTGAAGAACATCTCTATCTATGTTTCCACACTATTAACCGATCAAGAAGGCTAGTGTTAGCGCAAATCACAGGACAAAGTTCTTGAATCTTGATCTTTCATTCTTTTGGTTCATCAAAATAACAAATACTTTTGTAGGGTTTATAAACTACTTATTGTAATAAATCTGTAAGAATATCTTTAAAAGTTTTCTTTATGTTTCAAGTGAAACTGAGGCCATGGAAGTAATTTTTATTGATCATAATTATGATTTCTTTTCGCTATCTTGTGTAATTATTTGCTCTTGATCCGATCGCTATATACTCTTCATGGTTGCCTGAAATTAGATCCATCAGTTTGGGAATTTGGTTTTAAGAATATTGAAAAACAAATGTCTGTTAACATCATTATGAACCAAAACCAAAATGCTTACAAGGAAATTGATCTCATCCAAATATATGAGGGTGCATTGGTTCAATAGTTAGTGTCTCTTAATTAATTTGGAAATGCAAATGGATTACTTGATTGTAAAGTATGCTTATAAATCAATATCAATATAGTTTATATTGATATGAACTTCCACATAACTCTTTAAAGTCCTACTTGCCTTTCAGAATAATAATAACAAAACGTTAAATAAATTTTTTAAGATCATATTACAAAGAAGAACATAGTTTTGATAAATTTAAAATACATTAACAATAACACAAGATTTTAGTTGGATTTTCCAAAGCAGTATACATTTTTTTGGCTCTTCAAACTTTTGTAAAGTAAAGACCAATGTCTTATTAGAATTGTACTTGACAAAACTCCTTTTCAAAAAACTAAAACAAACTTCATATAAACAAAACCAAGTACAAATGTGTTAAAACTCCTTTTGCTACAGAATCTTTTTCGAGTCTGAAACATTCAAATACAATACACTTCATATAATCATATACCCTCAAATCATATCGGGTCTTTTGTATTAACAGACCCATCATACCATAAGATAAAAAAAACAAAGAGGGCGGGTCGCTCAGGGAGAAAAGAAACAGACTCAAAGCGCGACCACTGCCAATGATATTTCATACAAAACAAAAAAAAAAACTTAAAACTGAACGTTGGAAGAATAAATCTGTCCAAAAGACCAAGAAGAAGGAACAACATTGAGAAAGACTCTAGTAGCACCATCAGTAGTGGTAATGGAGAAAGAGAGAGCTTGACCATCTAGATAAGCATTCGATTGCCAATTAGCTCCCCAGTTACGAGACATGGCTAACCAACCAGTCTTTGATCCTTTGATGGATACAGATTTAATAGAACCTGCTCCTCCTACATTTTGAATATTCACTAGCTCGAAGTAGTCTCTTCCGTTTATTCTGAATCTAACTCCTCCTTTCTTGTAACAGCTTACTCTGTTTTTCCCAAACACACAAAAAACACAGAGCTTTTCGTTAAGAAGTTTGAACAATTGCAAAATAACAGCTTACTCTGTTTTTTGGTCTTTTAAAAAGTTCTGACCTTTGGAAAACGACGGGAACGATTCCTCCTCTGTAAATTCCGATCTTTTCCCAAGCGGGTTGTGCCATGTCGAAATGTTTAAGCGGCGGATTGCACCAACCACCGTTGTTGTTAGGCAAAGCAAAGTTTGGTGGGCAAAAGTTAGTGGCTGTAATAACCACAGAAGCTCCTTTCAAGCACCACCGTGAGTCCGCCGCGTGATCACACGTTATCCTATAGCATTCTCCGCAAGAAGCTCCGTCGTTGAACAGAGCCGTGCTTAACGCCGCCGTCATTGTCCCGTACCCCGCCGAGTAAAGATCTCCGTAACCACAAGCTCCACCTGGAAAAAAACAACAAAAATAATTTCGTTATTTGAACAAATCCATTAGAGTCAGATCATAATGAAACTAAAGTGTGAAATTACCCATTGTTCCAGAAGCGTCACTTCCTCCATAGAATGTAGCGTGACCATTAGTTAAACCAGAAGGCCTAAACGCATCAACCGCAATAAAAAGAGCGGCCAAAACCGCCAATCCAGCTAGAGACTTTGACATGATTATGACTTTTGGAAGAAGAAAGAGATGATGATGATGATGATCGAGTGAAGGAGGTGAGAGTTGTTTAAATAAAGGTGGGAAGCGAGTGTAAACTAATGTAGTATAGCAACAAAAACCTTACATGTGGTCTTATCTTTATCTAGCCTGTGTGTATCTTTAATTTATTTATTTGGGCAAATCTCTTACATGTGTATTTTTGTTAGTAACAGTATAAGTCCAAAAAAAGACAGTAGATCTGCAAACTCTGTTTGTAATAATGCTGCAGATGGATTTCTATTCCTCCAAAAAGTTCATACAAAATTTACCTTTGGTTACACTAATATTGCTTTGAACTATATATAAACATTTTCCTCTGAAATTATATAAGAAAAAGAGACTTGAAGCAGATAATATCTTGATTTACTCATAGCCAAACATTTGTAATCCTAAAGTTTTGTTTTATTGGTTGATGCAGCATTTTTTTTTATACATAAGTTAAAGTTATTGTAAGATTGCAAATTTTAAATCAGCATGGTCATCAAAAATTCAAAACTAAGAGAATAATCATATGGGTAAATGATTTCTTGTGCAACGCGGTGGATATTTAATTTTTGCTTAAAATGAATAAAGTAAGACGAAAGAAAGACAAATGAGAGTTTTTTGTTTGTGATACAATCATGTGCAGGTTGGTCTGAGCAGGTTCATCGGTCACAGACTCTCACATGCTCACTTGTCCTACATTATTAGCAACACGCCAAATCTCTTTCATTATCATTATGATTATTTTTTTGGGTTAATTGTCCCTCAAAACTTGATTTCCAATCAAAGTTGATGAAGATCACCGTCACGACGTCGTTTGTTACGAACACTTCCGTCAACTTAACACTTGTTCGTTGTCACCAACATATGAAAAATCGTGGACTGCAAAGTCTGCAATCCGAAATCCAGACTACACTACCAAGTAACTTCCGCAGTAAGAAAACAAAATATGGATACTGGATACAACAAGATTAAGGAATTGAGGAGCTTGTTTGGATATGATTAGAGTGTAAGAATATATTGACCCATTACAAATCTACAATTATGAAAATTACATTTTGATTGTATGGATTAAATAGTTGGCAGTTGTAGCTATCAAAGAGCCCGGGTATTATTCTACAGATTTTTGTCATTATTAAGAAGTTAATGAATCGAACCAGAAACACCTATAATTAAAAGCATAACATGAGATTGTTTTATTCAAGAAAATGAGACCTAGTTTGGCAGAGATAGACTAATGTATCAATACACATAATGGTCAATACACATGTCCTGTTTTCATTCTTTAGATATTTATGACTGCTTATCTATCATTTAATGTAAATTATGAATGTGGATTTTAATGGTATGCATCGCCTGGAGATGATAGCATTTCACATGGTCAATTTCTAATAATGACCCACCTAATACAGCTAGCTATAACTACAAGTGTTCAATTCTTAAAATGCGAAAATCTCCCAAACACAATTAAACGAAGTTGAATTTGATCTTCTGAAACCAACAAGATAAATATCTTTTCCTAAAGTGAAACCAGAGTAATAAAAAGGTTCCTGAGGATAAAAATCCTCAATAAAGAAACACTTAGAGACGATGAGAAGAGTACCAAGTAAACTTGTGAACATAAAAAAAGTGAGACAGATGGAGAGTCAACTCTTATAAGAAATAGATGACCTTTGTCTAAAAATCATCATCGTCTTCCTCAGCCATATGCTTAGCAAGCTCTTCTTCCTGTTGCTTCCTCTCTCTCCTCTTCTCATCGCTTTCTTTCTCCTTGTGAGTGTTAGGAGGAAACCTCAATGCTCTGACAGCTTCGTTATGCATGTTGAGGCAGAAAGCAATTCTTGAGTTGAACGCAGTTTGTGGCTCATTCGTCGAGTAGATGTCCCCAGTTTCTTTGGAGACCATGCATCCGTTTTTGTGATCGATTGTAGCATCAATAGCTCCGTCGCGTATGGCCTTTGCCACGATGCTTTCCGCATCAGCCACAGGGTTTTCAGAGTTGAGCCTCAGCTTTTTGGCAACATCGGGTAAAGAGATTCTTGAGTAGGAGATACTTATGTTCCGCAGTCCAGTCCTGATGACATTGTGGCGGAGTCGCACGATGAGATTGTGCGTTCTGTCTTGAGCAAATGTGTCCAAGAACTTCTCCTGGACTGTCCTAAACAACTCCAAGTCCCCAATCCTAACCGCCTGTAAAATCAAAACAGAGCTTTAATAGTAAGCCTCAGATCAAAATCAGTATCAACTATCCAGTTGCATCATATATCTCTAAAAAGCAACAGTAAACAGCCAGAAATTCATGTTCAATATAATTCGAAGGAGCAGAAAACAACAGCAGCAACAAAATTGTGTTTCAAGTGACCACAGAGAGATTTTAACAGAAGAGGTGTATAGGCCAGTAAGTGAAAAGTAGGAACCGGTTTAAAATCAGAAGTGAAGTAGCAAGATCACAAGTGACCACATACTAATACCAGTTTAGTTATCCGCTCATAAATTAATGAATACATGTCACAGCAGCAAGATTATGAAAGTGGACTCACATTTGTTAGCTCGAAGTAGGGTCTGAGGGCCTTCTCCATACCCTTTTGAGTGAAGATAGAACGCTCTGGTATCTCACCCAGCAGTAGACGAACCAGAATTGCCCATTTATTGCATTGGATCCTGAAGCCCAAAGCTGCTATAGGGGCTTTCCTGGCCGCCTGAAGAAGGCTCTCTTTTGCGTCCGTATATTCGAGCTGAATAGTACGAATCTTCCCGAGATAGAAAAGGTACCTACAAAACTGCAAAGTATAATGTTTTAGACAAGTCATCTTGCTGTTTATTCTTTTGAAACAGTAACAATTGAAGGGTTAAAAAAAGAACAAAATTCATATGTAGCAAAGAAAAACACAAGGTAGATCGATGGTAATGGTAAGAGGTGGTGTCAGAAGTATGAAAAGGACAGGCAAAATGGACACTTCAAGTAAGTTCGGCAAATAATTAGTGATTGAAAAGAAAACACAAGAGCCTCCTAGATGGAAAATGCTATAGCGAATAGAAAAAATAATTCTCTGGAAAGATTGCAGAAGTGGCATTGGAGTTTTCATGCAAATATAGAATCTAGAGAACCGAGAAAACTTAGAGTATGAAGGAATAGCCAAGAGCTACCTGTTGGTTTGAATGAGCCTCAAAGCGAGGTGCCTTTGATCTTAGCTTCTCTGCCTGATCATAGAGGTTGTAATGCAAATAGTTACGTAGCAACAGGTTCAGAAGGGTTTCCTGCATTCAACATGATAAATTTGAATAAGAAGCAAGTAACAGTTTCAAAATAATGAATGCCGACTGAATGAGCTAAACAAAGACATACCTGACCCAGCTCATCGTGTCTTAGCGTTGCAGAATGATGCAACGCAAGAAGAGTACTGCAGGTAGAAAAAATGACCAGATTATTAACTATTGAGCTACTGATTAATATGAGGTGTAAGACAAAGTACAAAACTAAAACAGTCTTTGAGCTACTAACCCGCGAATTTCAGCAAGATCACCGGTTTGCTCATAACTCAAAGAATAGTAAAAGTAGAGTCTTGATGCTATCACATCAATGGTCCTTCGGTTGACGTTCTTGAGACGAGCAATGCTTGCTGAAGAACAAGCTTTAGCCTAAGAGATGATTAAAAGCAACTCATTAAAATTAAAATCACAACAGAAAAGTAACTTATGACAAAACACAAAGATACAGCAGTAGTTACCTCGTTGTACTTCTTCTGATCAATCAGAAAAAGAAGAACAATGAAGTAGCAGTAGATCTCGAGCTCTGCAGGTAGATGCTTAGAAGGAGCAGCTTGTGTGGCCGATGAGGCAGTATCAACTTCCATGTCATGTTCATCACCCTAAACCATTAAAAGTTCCAATATTTCAGTCTCTAAGCCAGTTGTATGTTAGATAACTTGCCATTCACAACATCAAAAGAAAGTATAACAACCATAACACGAATCTAAACAACCTAAAGCCAGATGCTAAAAGGAACAACCAAGTTGAGAATTCTGAAACATCAAAGTGAAGAAGTAAAACCCACAAATACCTTAGGAACAAAGGAAGAGAGGCGAGAGTGAGCTTCGGATCCTGGAACCAAAGCAAAATCCAGGAAGGAAGAGAGCACAGAGCCGGTGAGTTTCTGCCTAAGCCCTATAGTGAGACGCACAGCACGAGCAATACGACGAACCTCCTTCGTGTAAGACCCAGTATCGATGAGTGCTGCAATCTCCTTCAAATCTGGGAAACAAAGAAACAAAGCGTCAAAACCCAGAAGAAACTTAGCAATTATGAAAACAGTTCGAGAATTAAAGCATTCAGATCGAGATTTACTCTGCATAGTAGAGGTAGAAGAAGAGATAATCGATTGAGAAGGGGTGTTGTTATCTTTCATCTCCACGTCCTGAGTCATCTTTGCACAAATCTCGTTACTCTTCACAAAGACAAAAACAAGGTTAGGGTTTTTGCAGAAGTATGCAACTAAGCCGGTGAGATTTCAAGGAACCGATTGAAGTTTCAACCAATTTGTTGACTGAGAAAGACGGAGAGATAAAGACAGAGAGCTTACTAAATCGATAAAACGGAATTCGCCGGGAGAAAGTGACGATGATGGATCAGATTTAAGGACGAGCTGATGCTGCTGAGACTCTTTTCTTTCCTAAGTATTTTCCTTTTTTTGGACACAACAAAAAAAGTATATTTCTTTTTGTTCAAGACAGCTTTTTTCCATATTAGTATTTATATCTTCTACATTACGATTGAGCAACAAATGTCGTTGTAGTATAGTGGTAAGTATTCCCGCCTGTCACGCGGGTGACCCGGGTTCGATCCCCGGCAACGGCGATTAACTTTTTGGTTACTAGTTTTGTTTGGACCTCTCTCACTTATTTTCGTACGCTTTCTTCGAATAGCCCAAAACACAACCAGCGCAAGTTGGGTTAATTTCTTTTTGTCTCAAAACACGTTGGAACTTGGAATTACAATTTTATTATTCATTATTTTTTCTTGTTATCTTTTTATGTTGTTAGAATATATAATCAACTGATATACGAACCAATGGAAAAAGGCAATGCCAAAGGGGGTTGTTTACTTGTTAGTGTCAATACGCCGACGAATGTAATTGGAGTCAAACAAATATCCAAAACTCAAAAAAGAGACAAAACTAGAAAACTCTTGAAGGAATAAAAACTTGAAAATCCAAGATCCATGATAAAATAAATGAGGATATATATAACCTAAAGCGACATGAACGAAAGATTATTCTACGGCAACAAGTTGCTTTGAAGAACAGAGACAAAAACATGAGAATGTAAGAAAGATCCAACTTCATTCAATGACCCTGGTCGCTCATGCAGCAGCCTGGATAGGTGCTCCATTTGATCTGTTGAATCCACCACGGCCTCCTCCTCTTCCACGACCTCCCCTTCCACGGCCACGTCCTGTTCCAACAATTTTTAAACATTTACAACTCATCATTATTTAATGAGAAAACATTAGTGTAACAAAATCATCAACGTACCACGTCCCTGAGGCGGAGGACCATCATATCCATGGTCTGCTGGAGGAGCAACATTGTTGTATCCATAGTCTCCTCCATCTTGTTGAGCTTCATAGTAAGGTGGTGGGGGGCCATTGTAACCTCCTCTTCCTCGACCACCACGTCCACCTCCTCTCCCACGCCCGCGTCCTCTGCCATATGACCGGTCCTGCTCCATACCTCCATCATTATACTCATTGTTCACATATCCACTTCCTGGCAAATCCGAAAGAAGAAATAGCACAAGCCAATCAAACACTTGTCCGCCGATCACATGCAAATATGTTAAAAGGTAAAACTAAGATTTGGAAAGAAATATTCTAAAGCAATTCTACCTCTGCCGCCTCTTCCCCTTCCTCCATCATCATACTCATTGTTCACATATCCGTTTCCTGGTAAATCAAACAAAAAAAGAAATAGCACAACACATTCAAACCCTTATCCACAAATCATATGCAAAAATCTATACTCAAATACGATTTGGCTAAAGATATCCTACCTCTGCCACCTCTTCCCCTTCCTCCATCATCATACTCAACATTCGCAGGTCCATTTCCTGATAAGTCGAAAAAAGGAATTAGCACAGTCCACTCAAACGCTTATCCACAAATCACATGCAAAAGCTTACAACGAAACTACGACACTGTATAAACAATTTCTAAAGTAATCCTACCTCTACCACCTCTTCCCCTTCCCCTTCCTCTTCCTCCTCTACCTCTTCTTCCTCCTCTGCCTCTAGGAGATCCGTCTACAAGAAAGAGATAATTTAAAAACTTAAAAAAGACAGCAGGGCAGGGAGCTTAAAAACGTCATTAAGAGTGAGACTCTAAAATACCTTGCCCTTCGTAGTCAATCTCAGCCAATGGCTTCACCATCTCAATAGGAATCGGACACTGGTACCTATAGCATTATTTAATAAGATATATTAGCATTGGAGACAATGTACCTCTCTAGACACAAAACAACAAAATCCCCAATAAGAGAATAGACGAGAAATAGCAAAACAACCAGTCCTAGAAACTCACCCAACTGAGGATGTGTTCAACTGCTCCTTGGAAAGTGTTATGGTTATCATCGACACATGCCTCGTGGTCTCAATTCTTCAGGAGAAAAAGATGAGTTTTAATAAATAACAGGTCAAAGTAACAAAATTAAGAATACAACATGGTTACATGTGTTCCGGTACACTTAAAACAATAAACTTGATACTAAAGTCTAGTGACCACATACGTTTGAAGGCCTTCCTCTGTAGGTTCCCAGGTATCTGTAATGTCCGTTGATCCAATAGATGTGATCTGATGAAGACCAGGAATCCTTCTCTGCATCAAGGATAACAATATAATCTTCAGATACACAAAAGAACTACAACTCTGAGATCAGGAAACAGACTAAAACCAGAAAATACCTTAATCAGCTCAACTATGGTCACACTCTTGTTGATAGCTCTTCCCATAGCCTTGAAGATAACTTCATTCGATTTGTTTTCCTATAAGATAACAAAACAACTTCCGTTACAAAAACAAAAGTTTCAAGAAGAAGCAAAAGCAAAATTTCTATGTCAAAAAATCAACTAATCACATGACTAAGTACTAAAAAAGTTTGAATAGCAAGCAGCGAGAAAGTAATTAAAGAAAACAGTTAATCAATAACTTGCACTTTTGAGAAAGCAAATTCATGTACAAGTTTTCTACTAAATCCGACACGAAACGTAAGAAATTGATATAAATCACCAAGATGCATCCAAATAACATAAATGCAACTGGATTATGAAACCGCATTTTTTGAACTTACAATTATATCATATAGATAATCTACACTGTACCAAATCTCATCACTACACCAATTCATAGAACCATGAATACCAGATCATCTTTTCGCAATACCTGAAGAAGAGCCATCGCATAGGTGATGTAGTTCCGTGCCCTACCCATACTGGTGATACGAATCTCATTCTCAGCAATCGGCGTATCCGCCTTCGGCTTCTCAACTCTCTGATACTTATCCATCTGAAAAGCAACACAAAATCAGAAGAGTCCTTCTCAAAAAAATGTAACCAGCGATGGAAACTAAGGTTTCTCGTTCAATCCACGATTTAGAAGAAACAGGGTTTTCTTAAATCCTCAGTAAATTGCTTGAATGCTTACCTTGTTGCGAAGGTTCTGGTTAGATCTTCCGAAACCCTAGAAGAATCGGATAAGGATAAATGTTGGTTTCTGCCCAGAAGAAATTTGGACGAGAGAATTAATTCTTGTCTCGTTTCTGTTTCTGATTTTATACGCCCTAAGAGGCGGTTGTTGAAGGCGCTTCTCTGATATATATAACAGCCGCACAACTTCTCTTCCACAAACCCATGCACCAGTGAACTGCCCTAATCGATTTCCGGTTTTTAAGTTTTTACTTTAAACCGGTTAAATATCAAATCGAGGATTAGACCAGCAATAACCATTGGTATCTTTTCTCTTTCTCTTTTTCTTTTTTTTTTTGTCATCAGTATAAAACTTTTAATACTTTAATTTTTATCGTTTATACAAAACATGAGAAGCATTTGAAGAATTTTTGGTTTATTATACATTAAGCTGCAAATGAAGACAGTTGAAGATGTAACAATATGAACATGTATGAGAGTTATGCTTCTGGACTTTTCAACTAAGTAGGTGGGAGTTTGGCACATCATAGAAAGTACAAACTAGTAAGATGGTTGCGTGAGGAATGAAAGGAAGGTGTCTCGTATGTCTACTTCTTGTGGTTTAACCAGAGGATCAATGGTGTCTCTCCATCCTTCATAATCTTTGGGAGAACCAGCACCAGGCAGCTCGAATCCATTCACGTAGAAGGTTGGTGTCGCGGAGACTCCTCTTGAGACGCTATACTGCAAAGAGAACAAAAGCAAAGCAATGATAGAAGGTAAGGTAAGCTACTAGAAATCAAGTGACAGAACCCGAAATTCTCCTACTGCGCAAAGATAATGACTAGTGACAATGCAGTGAAAGATCCATATCACTCCATTTGGTTATCTAGTTGAAGATATGAACTCGAATACAGAGGAACAAATTGAATAAGCAATCTAAATACCTATACTAGTGAAAATGTTCAAGTAAGTGAAACTGAGAAGTGGAAAAGCTGAAGGGATCACCTTGAAGGAAACTCTAGTGGCAAGATCAGATTTTGAGTTGCTGAAGCCAGATTTCAAAGGAGAATGATATGAGTTTCCTAACGTAACTGTTCCAAGCTTGATTAATTCTTCCACAACTGCAGGTCTTGACATGAGTTGTGTTTGCGAGTTGTAGAACAATGTCTGTTGCAGCAAATTTTCAACCAAACCATATGTACTGATCAAATGGAGTGCATGGATAAACATTCATTTCAAGAAATAGAACCGCCGGATATACATTTTCTCTGTTTAATCTCAGCAAAGTTTAGTTTTTTAGTACACTAATCAAACCTGATGCTTGAAGATCCCTTCCAGCAAATTGAACGTGGCATTGGCGTTTAAGGTATCAACGATGTGTAAAGCCCGAGATGCTACAAATGCATTGTCATGGAAGCTGCAAGATCCAAAAGCTAAGCTCATCATCACACAATAATAAAACAATTTGCATACAACAGATATGGCAACATAAACAAAATCTGCTACTTTCTCAAACTACTTATCAATTGAAATCACTACAAATATTCATGGCATGCATAGATTTAGACAATTACTTGAAACATCGAACAACTAATTTCTCAATCTAGCTAAAGAAATTGAAAACTGAAATTGAAGGGAAGAGAAATCAAACACTAACGGTAAAGGAATGAGGTGAAGAACAAGAGCAACGCGAGATCCATAGTGATCAATCGCTAGCTTTAGCGGCTCCCAAGCGTCTCTACAATCCGGACAAACCGGGTCAATATACGCCTCGATAAGTATCGTATCCCGGTCGATTTTCCGACCCGGTGGATACAAAAATCCATCACGCCTCGCCGGAGGTATCAGCTGCGCTTGTACGACTGTTCCGACGAAGAAGACAACGAACACTAACGCCGTTCGAATCATCATCGCTCTCTCTGTATCAATCAAATTTTCTTAAGAAAACAGATTATAAAACTCGGAGAAGGTAGAATCAACGTCCAAGATTTCTCGAAGACATAATCAACGACTAAGATTGCTCAGAAGCTGAGTGAGACCCAGTCCTTCATCTTCAGCCGTTGATTTCTGATTGTGGTGACGTGGAATAATCTGGTCACGTAGGAAGATTAATAAGTGAATGATTAAGGTTAAGCGGGAAAATTTTATTTTTTAGTTAAGCAATGACAAAACAAGTTCTTCCACTGATAGAGAAAATTCCTCAATCGATCGTTGGATTCTTAGAATCTTCATCATATCATTGGTCTTCTTCGTTGTCGAAGACAACACAAGCTCATGCTCGTATACTCAAATCCGGAGCTCAAAACGATGGCTATATCTCCGCTAAACTCATTGCTTCATACTCGAACTATAATTGTTTCAACGATGCTGATCTCGTCTTGCAATCGATTCCGGATCCTACTATTTACTCTTTCTCTTCTCTTATATACGCTTTAACAAAGGCTAAGCTTTTTACGCAATCGATTGGTGTGTTTTCTCGGATGTTCTCTCATGGGTTGATTCCAGATAGTCATGTTCTTCCGAATTTGTTCAAGGTTTGTGCTGAATTATCGGCTTTTAAAGTGGGTAAACAGATACATTGTGTGTCGTGTGTTTCCGGGTTGGATATGGATGCGTTTGTTCAGGGGTCTATGTTTCATATGTACATGAGGTGTGGTAGGATGGGTGATGCACGCAAAGTGTTCGATAGAATGTCTGACAAAGATGTTGTCACTTGCAGTGCTTTGCTTTGTGCCTATGCGCGAAAGGGTTGCTTAGAAGAGGTGGTTCGTATCCTCTCTGAGATGGAAAGTTCAGGTATTGAGGCGAATATTGTGTCTTGGAATGGTATTCTTAGTGGGTTTAATCGGAGTGGGTATCACAAGGAAGCAGTGGTGATGTTCCAGAAGATTCACCATTTGGGGTTTTGTCCTGATCAAGTTACAGTTTCAAGTGTTCTTCCTTCAGTTGGAGATTCAGAGATGCTGAATATGGGGAGGCTGATTCATGGATATGTGATTAAACAGGGTTTGCTTAAGGATAAATGTGTCATTAGTGCAATGATTGATATGTATGGGAAATCTGGGCATGTTTATGGAATCATAAGTCTTTTCAATCAATTTGAGATGATGGAGGCAGGGGTTTGCAATGCCTACATTACAGGGCTATCGCGAAATGGTCTTGTTGACAAGGCACTTGAAATGTTTGAGCTATTCAAGGAGCAAACGATGGAGCTTAATGTTGTGTCATGGACTTCAATCATAGCTGGGTGTGCTCAGAACGGGAAAGATATCGAAGCTTTGGAATTGTTCAGAGAAATGCAGGTTGCAGGGGTGAAGCCAAACCATGTAACAATCCCTTCAATGCTTCCAGCTTGCGGAAATATAGCAGCTTTGGGTCATGGGAGATCCACTCATGGATTTGCAGTAAGGGTCCACCTTTTGGATAATGTTCATGTAGGGAGTGCTCTGATTGACATGTATGCCAAATGTGGAAGAATCAACTTGTCTCAGATTGTCTTTAATATGATGCCTACAAAAAACTTAGTCTGCTGGAACTCTTTAATGAATGGATTTTCGATGCATGGGAAGGCCAAGGAAGTCATGAGCATATTTGAATCTCTTATGAGAACCAGGTTGAAACCCGATTTCATCAGCTTTACCAGTTTATTATCAGCATGTGGCCAAGTAGGTTTAACAGATGAAGGGTGGAAATATTTCAAAATGATGTCAGAGGAATATGGGATAAAACCGAGGTTGGAACACTATTCTTGCATGGTAAACCTTCTTGGACGCGCAGGCAAGTTGCAAGAAGCATATGATCTGATAAAAGAGATGCCTTTTGAGCCAGACTCCTGCGTCTGGGGAGCTTTGTTAAATTCTTGCAGGCTTCAAAACAATGTAGATTTAGCTGAAATCGCAGCAGAAAAGCTTTTCCATTTAGAACCCGAAAACCCAGGGACTTACGTTCTCTTGTCCAATATATATGCCGCTAAAGGCATGTGGACAGAAGTAGACAGTATTAGAAACAAGATGGAGAGTCTGGGACTGAAGAAGAACCCGGGATGCAGCTGGATTCAAGTGAAGAACAGAGTGTACACGCTTCTGGCTGGTGACAAGTCGCATCCGCAGATAGATCAAATAACAGAGAAGATGGATGAGATTAGCAAAGAGATGAGGAAATCAGGTCACCGCCCAAATTTAGATTTTGCTCTGCATGATGTGGAGGAGCAAGAGCAAGAGCAGATGTTATGGGGACACAGTGAGAAACTAGCAGTAGTTTTCGGTCTTCTTAACACACCAGACGGCACACCTCTTCAGGTCATAAAGAACCTTAGGATATGCGGCGATTGCCATGCAGTCATTAAATTTATATCAAGTTACGCAGGTAGAGAGATTTTCATTAGAGATACAAATAGGTTTCATCATTTTAAAGACGGAATTTGTTCCTGTGGAGATTTCTGGTGATACTAAGAGTAAGAGATACATGTCTCATATTCTTTTATCTACACTAGTGTTTCAGGTTCGTTTAAAAAGCTCATCTAAAGCTTATAAATGGGAATTGAATTGATGGTAGTGCATAAATTAATAATGCTCGGAGAATAGTTTCCCATTGTTTATACATCAAAAGCTTATATTGACACATCAAAAGCATTTGACAGTGAATGAATTCAGATAGTACATGATACTTGTAGATATTTGGTTCATAATGTTATACATGAGATTGTTTACTTGTTTGTATCAATGAGTCCCATAATCGCAGTTAGATAGGGAATGCGTTTGTCATTAGAAGCTACTGTCACCTTCTGCTGCTCATCCTCCTCGACAAAGAACAAGGATGGTGTAAATTTATAGAAGTCTCGGACGCGACTGGACCAAGATTTGGTTGACCCTATAACTTCCCAACTTTTAACTTCCATGTCGTACACATGAACCACACCGTTTAATGAATCTTTCATCTCCCTCACCACTAGATGCTTGCCGTCGTACACAACAATGTTCCAGCATACAAGTTCACTTTCCTTCATAGATACGTTCTTGATCTGGCTGGTGACGGTCCATTCAGAATTGTCGAGTAGTGTGTAAACTGAAATTTCTTCTTTCGTCCCCGATATTAAGATCAAGCGATTAATGTTATTGTCTGCTGCAAACAACAATTTCATCTCTGGTTCTTGATGAAATATGGAAGGAATCAAGCGTGCTTGCTCTGTCTCGGGATTGAACGTTATGATGCTCCCATCGTTTCTCAACCAATGAAGAGTGTTGTTAAAGTATACATGTTTCATTTGCACCGTGAGATTACTTTTTGAGCTAGCGGTGACGGTTGTTTCCGATAATCTCCATGAATATCCATCGCTGAGCTCGAATGAATACACCGTTCCCATCTCATGTATGCAGACTATCTTGAATCTCTTAGTTGTTCGATTTCCATTTACCGTGAATCCGACGCACATCCCTCTTTCCCTACCAGCAACGTTACGATCACCACCAACTATTATAGGCAGAAGCTTTGAGCCAGAGTGTTCAAAAAGTCGAAACCTCTTTGTGAGGGGATTTACGACAAAGAGGCCACCAATATATAGTAGGAGAAGGCCCGAGCAGGAGCCAAAAATGTAACATGGCTCTCTAGACAGATTCACTTCATTTTCTGGTGACATAGAATCTCTTGAAGAGACCAAAGGTTGGCAAAAGATGTAAGTGGCGCCATAGCTGGAAAGATGAAACAAACTTGGTTTGGCCCAAGAAGAGTATATTTCAAATTTTGGGTCAGATATATAAGATCGGAAAAATCTATTCGTGCATTGTATCATTGCCATAGATTTAGGTTCCATTTTGAAGAGAATCTCGTTTAGGAGTTGTAAAGGTAAACCATTCATGTTGACTGAGATATGACTCAAAGTTCAAATCTCCTTACTTCTGCTTCGCTTGTTGATGTGATTATTTTAGTTTATATAAAATGATTTACTAACCAGGTTGTTAAATAGAAGATAGAAAGCAAACTCTAGCTTAGAAAAAACAATCAATTGCATTAATACAGGAAAAGGCAAAGACAATCTCACCATAATATAATTATACAAGTTACCAATTCTTTAGTAGGAAATATATTACACTTTGATAGATTTTGAGATAGAATTTACAATTTTTATTAATTATCTTTGATAAAATAATGGAAATTCAAAAATATTGTATATTTAATTATTTATAATTTTTCTTTAAATTGCCAGAATAATTTATATGCAAATTTAAAAGATTATACATTTATAGTTTTATTTAGATTGCAAAATACTTTATTAGCTATCAAGGTTAACACAATGTCAGCAAATAAATATATCATAATATCCATTGGTAATAAAAATTGATTGATTCTGTTTAAACAAAATACCATTTTAGCAAAATGTGTTTCTGTTTCGCTTTATTATGTGTTTTGATGTGTTGTATAGAGTTTTACAAGAAACGTGTCTCTTTTTATTGATCCATGATTCAATAGAGTAAAAAGGATTGCTAAAATTAATGTTTCTCTACTGAAGATGGAGATGATCGAGATGCTCAATTAGAAGTTACTTCCAAAATCATTATATCTCTTCTCAACTAAAATAATGTCGTCCTCTTTATGAGATAATTCAACTGTTTACTACTCTGATAGCTACTGATGCCGGTTTTGTTTAGGACTTTTCCAAAGAGAAATTTTAATCAAGAAGGCTTATATAGTTTTAGGAAGAAAAACAATCATATGTTAAAACTTTTCGTAATTTCTGCAAAACGAACTTTATCATGAGATGTTTTCTGCTGTGATGTAATAAGACTCATGAATCATGATTAACTTTTTTCCAAAATTTGGTTAGAACCTTTTTGTGAATTATGAGTGTTTGGATCTATCTCACGACAAAAATAAAATAACTATGGATTAAAGTTAAAGGTTTCAATTCAATCAAAGTTCATTACAATTCATAACTGTAAGACACTCCCAACAAGGGAACATGACTTAGGTTGTGAGATGAAGATATTACGGTAAAACTCCCTAATTACTGATTTATACACATAAACATGAGAATACCATCAGAAAAGCATATAGGAAACAAACACTCTTATAAATCAGACATGAGATAGTTTACTTGGTTGAATCAATGACACCCAAAACCGCGTTTAGATAGATGTGTTGGTCATTAGATGCTACAACGACCTTGTGCTTCTCATCATCCTCTTCGACAAAGAACAAAGAGGGTGTAATCTTATACAATTTTTGGACGGTAGCGTGCTGACATATGGCCCCTAAAACTCTCCAAGTGTTAGTTTCCATGTCGTACACATGAACCACACTGCCAAGCTTAATGTCTTTAAATTCCCTCAGCACAAGACACTTGTCATCGTACGCAACCACGTTCGAGTATCTAATATCTCTTTTATCCATAGATATGTTCTTGATCCGCTTGGCGAGAGCCCACTTCGAATCCTCGAGTAGTGTGTAAACTGATATTCTTTTTACCGTCTTTGATATCAAAGTCAGGCGGTTGATATTTTCGTTTGCCGCAAATAATGTATTCCTGTGATCAAATCTGAATCTTGAAGGAATCAGTCGTGCTTCCTCTGTCTCGGGATTAAAAGCTATGATGCTCCCATCGTTTCTCAACCAATGAAGAGTGTTGTCCAAGTAAACAGGTTTCATTAGCGTCGTGAGATCACTTTTTGAGCTAGGGGTGATGGTCGTTTCCGATAATCTCCATGAGTATCCGTCGCTGATCTCGAATCTATACAGCGTTTGCGTCTCGAGTATGCAGACGATCTTGAATCTCATGGTGGTTCGATTTCGAGTTACCGCGAAACCAACACACATCGCTCTGTCCTTATGATCAGCTATCGTAGGTATAAGCTTTGACCCAGAATGATCCAGAATTCGAAACTGTTTTGTTACGGGATTTGCGATGAAGAGGCCACCAATGTATGATAGGAGAAGAAGGCCGGAGCATGAGCCAAAAATGTAACATCGCTCAGTAGTAAGCACATTACAATCTATTTTTTTTCCTTGTGACATAGAGTCGCAGGAAGAGACCGAAGGCTGGCAAAATATATGACATGAGCCAAAAATGGAAATGTTAAAGAAACTTGGTCTGACCCAAAAAGTGTATTTTTTGTATTTAGGGCCAGATAGATACGATTGGAAATATTTATTCGTGCAACGCATCATCGCTAGATATTTGGGTTCCAATCTGAAGAGAATCTCGTCTAGGAGATCTAAAGGTAAACCATTGATGATGGAAGATGAATCGAAATGATCATTTACATGCTACTGTTTTTCTCTTCGTAAACCATCCATGATTCAGAGATAAATCAAAATGCGAATCTCCCTACTTTTGCTTTGCTTGTTGATGTGATTATTTTCATTTATTTACCAATTGTTTACTTAGGAGGTTGTTAAATAGACAACAAATTCTAGCTTGAAACAAAAGAAAAAGGGTAACAATCAATTTCATTAAATTTTTAAAGCAAGACAATCACCAATATGTGTTAGTAGAAATAAAATTTATTACATTTTGATTGATTTTTAAGAAAAAAATCAATAATCTCAATTATCTTTGATGAAATCATGAATAATTGAAAATATTGTAAATTTTTAGTTGGCAAAATAATAGATAAGATAAATCAAAAGATTATACATTTATAATCTTATTTAAATTGGAAAATAATTAATTATTTACTAAGTTGAAAATTATGTCAACAAGTATAATATCCATTGGTAATAAAATTTTATTTTTGAAAATGTTAACTAAACTACAATGGAAGTAAGGTTTAAGGTGAATTTAATAAAATTATTAATATTTATTTGGACAATTCACTACCAAATTCTCCAACATGGGGACATGACATAAAATTTGGTTGTTAGAATAACTTCACAGTAAAACTCCATATAGACACATAATTTATCATATACGTTATCTATCCTTTGGAGGTAATACCATTCACCACCATCAATAACTTTTGAGCTTATGATGGATTTCTTAGCTGAAGCCCGAGATATGTAACACGTGATATATCTTTGGATGCATTACCATCCACCTTTTTCCAAAAAAAAATTGATAGTGCGTCGCTTTCTATAACACTATATATACTGTATGAAGGCAAAAACAATCAGCAAGCCCGTCTAGCTCAGTTGGTAGAGCGCAAGGCTCTTAACCTTGTGGTCGTGGGTTCGAGCCCCACGGTGGGCGCTTATTTGTCTTTTTAGAAAATCCCCATTTATTTTAGAAATATCTCCGTCCCAAAAAAATAATAATAATTTTTAGAGAAATAGGAAAATGACGAAAAATAATGAGATGTCAGAAATCTTCCAACCACGTTTTCACAGAGAGCCACACCACCTTCATCAAACTTCTTCATAACAAATCACATTTCTCTCTCTTCTCTGCTTGAATCCATTACAGAGGTACGTGATTTCTTCATCAGATCTTTCCTCACAGTTCGATTACGTCTTCTTCCTCAGACTTTGATTGTTGGATCGAATTTTCAATTGATTTTTGATATGTTCGCGTTCTGACTTTTTTTCCAGGGATTGTGGAGTGGTTTGGTTTGATTTGATTTCGATCTGTGACAATGGTGGAGACTAGTATCGACATGGAGGAAGGAACTCTCGAGATCGGAATGGGTTAGTCACCACCGATCTTTGCGTTGGATCACATCTGTTCTTCCGTTTTCTCTAGAACGTTTGGTTGGAATTTGTCTAGTTTAGAAGTTACTATAGAAGAAGAATCTCATTTCTGGGGGTTGTTTTCAAGCTTTAGCGAGCGATCTAGCTTAATCTTATTGAATATAAGTTTGAATTCACCTAGTTTGCAATTGGAAATGGAGTGTCGAATAATGTATTGCCTTCGGTTCTAGTTTAGTTAGTGAGTTGTGTTGCTCATAGTATTTTTCCTTTGTGGATTTATGTATAAACACTTGTGTTTGTCTTGCTTTGCTTTTTATTAGTTAGTTGTTTCCTGTGAATGTTATGATTTAGCGCCTTTTACCTACGTTTTTGTCTTTGTAAGAGACTGATTTGAGGATCTTTGAATTGTAGAGTATAGAACTGTCTCCGGAGTTGCTGGACCTTTGGTCATCCTTGACAAAGTGAAGGTATAGAAAATGAGAAGCTTTTTGACATTGAATAGTAGAGTTCTTGTTTTACATTTGTCAGGGAAACTCACTGTATAGATTTGTTGAAATGTTTATTATATCAGGGTCCAAAGTACCAGGAGATTGTTAATATTCGCTTAGGAGATGGATCAACGAGACGTGGTCAGGTCTTGGAGGTTGATGGGGAGAAAGCTGTTGTCCAGGTTTATGATCTTTCATATTATTGTAAATGTTAATTCTGCATAACACTAGTTTGTTGAATCTAGGTGATGAATGCACATGCTATAGAGATCAATGCCCTCAATGATTAATCCATCTATGGCTTTCAGGTTTTTGAAGGAACATCTGGGATTGACAACAAGTTTACCACCGTGCAATTCACAGGAGAGGTGTTACTATAAAAGCCTTCTCCTCTTTTAAGCTTTTGGCAGATTAGTTAAAATTTTGGTTGGAAGTTTTCTAAAAACTAAGAGGATGCTTGGTTACAGTTTTTTTCTTGTTCTTTTTTTGTCATTATCTGTTATTGGTGTGTGTTTTCAGGTACTGAAAACGCCTGTGTCATTGGACATGCTTGGCCGCATATTTAACGGCTCGGGAAAGCCAATTGATAATGGCCCTCCTATTTTGCCAGAGGCATACCTTGATATTTCTGGTGAGCATTGACTGCCTCAAGTCAATTGTACTCTGAAGAGAAGGAAAAAATCTGTTTTAAATTGTTTCGGTCGATAATTTTTATAGGAAGTTCAATCAACCCCAGTGAAAGAACCTACCCTGAAGAGATGATACAAACGGGGATTTCTACCATTGATGTCATGAACTCCATTGCTCGTGGACAGAAGATTCCTCTTTTCTCTGCTGCTGGTCTACCTCATAATGAGATTGCTGCTCAAATTTGTCGTCAGGCTGGACTTGTGAAGCGGTTGGAAAAGACTGAGAACTTAATTCAGGAGGTAAATCATTTGCCCCATTACCACCACCACTAAAGTACTTTTGTTTTCCAAGTATCAAAGTGTAAGTGCCTGTTTCTGCACATTCACTTTCTAACTGATGTAGAAAGATTTAACTATCTCTAAGGATAGGTACATTTAAAGGGTTATAATTTGTGATGCCATTGACTTTTCATGATACTCAACTTCTATGAAGATTGATATAGCAGTCAGTCTCTCAATTCCTGTGTAGTTTTGTTTGCTTTGTAAACTCCATTATTAACATTGTGTTTTTCCAGGATCATGGAGAGGACAATTTTGCAATTGTTTTTGCAGCTATGGGTGTAAACATGGAGACAGCTCAGTTTTTCAAGCGTGATTTTGAAGAAAATGGATCGATGGAAAGGGTTACCCTTTTCCTGAACTTGGTAATTTACTAGTTACTAGTACTACTAGTAATTTCTATGCTTCCAATCTTACTTCTTGTAGTACTATCATATTATATCAGTGAGGAATTGACCTTATTATGCATTCCACTCGAACAGGCCAATGATCCAACCATTGAGAGAATTATCACTCCTCGAATTGCCCTAACAACCGCTGAATATTTGGCTTATGAATGTGGAAAGCATGTGCTTGTTATATTGACAGACATGAGTTCTTATGCAGATGCTCTTCGTGAGGTAATGAGTTTCACTGTCCTTTGTGTATGTCCCATGATTCAAAATTTGATTTAAGCTTTGAATAAAATTAACAAACGTGAACTCTAGGTTTCTGCTGCTCGAGAAGAAGTTCCTGGAAGACGTGGATATCCGGGGTATATGTATACAGATCTTGCAACTATTTATGAACGCGCGGGACGTATTGAAGGAAGAAAGGGTTCCATTACCCAAATCCCTATCCTGACTATGCCCAATGACGGTAATTTTTTTTATCGTTTTTGGATTCCATTCATATCAAATGTTTTTTGATTAAACAAAGCTCATAATATTTCTTGTTATTAAAACTCAGATATCACTCACCCTACTCCGGATCTTACTGGTTACATTACTGAGGGTCAGATATATATTGATAGGCAACTTCACAACAGACAGGTGCAATAAGCTCGACTTTTTTGCATATATCTCATTATGAGCTCTCTAACACATCAAACATAAGCAAGAAAGGTTTCTCATACATTTACAATGATCTCTGATTCTGTCTTGGTTCTTCCCTAAAACAGATATACCCACCCATTAACGTGCTTCCATCACTTTCTCGGCTGATGAAGGTAGCCTTGCAATTTGATTATACCCTTATGGATTCACATGGATTGAAACATACGATTACTTATTCGCTTAATCATTGTTCCTTCTACAGAGTGCTATTGGTGAAGGAATGACTCGCAAAGACCATTCTGATGTGTCCAACCAGGTTCTCTACCTATAAAGAACCTTACTTGCCTAAAGTAGCTCACATGTTCATATAGTATCGAATTAATTGACAACATTCTCTTTACCTTCAGCTATACGCAAATTATGCAATCGGAAAAGATGTTCAAGCCATGAAAGCTGTTGTTGGAGAAGAAGCTCTGTCTTCCGAGGATCTGGTACCTCTCTCTGACTTCACCAATATTCGTGTTCCTATCAAGATACTGTATATGCAACAATAATTACTCACAACAATTTATTGTGTTGTGTGTTTGTAGCTGTATTTAGAGTTTCTGGATAAATTTGAAAGGAAGTTTGTGATGCAAGGCGCATACGATACAAGGAACATCTTCCAGTCGCTTGACTTGGCATGGACACTGCTCCGTATCTTCCCACGTGAGCTTCTTCACCGTATTCCTGCCAAAACACTTGATCAATTCTACAGCCGCGACTCCACAAGCTAAACCTTTTAAAACAAGCTCTATGTTGCTCCATTCTTATCTTATTTGGAACTTAAATCATACCGAGAGAAGACAAACAGGATTGGTTGCGTGAAAACAAAACTCAGAGAATTGTGAAGTTGGGAATTTTCTTTTGTTTTTCCATTTGTATAATAAAGGTTTGTGTAGAGAAACTTCGTACAAAATCTATTTATAAACCACTTCAGCTCCTGTCTTCCAAACTGGTGAATCATGTCTTTTTTGTTGTGGTGTAATAATAATCTCTTCCAACACTTTTAAATATATGTACACCATTGTTTGTGCAATTTGTTGAATATTAATCTTATACTTGATCTAATTATCTGCCTATGAGAACCTCCACAATTAAGTCAATGACACGCAAGTTGTGTCACACAACCCAAACTAAGGATCAGTCCATTGGATAATTTGGGTAAATATATATAACAATTCAGCTTTCATGGTATGATAACAATTTTTAATTTGATTATGTTTCTAATCACAAACAAAACAAAAGAATACCACAAAACTATGTAATTCACAACTCTTGTTCAAAGACACAAGACCTTTATGGGTATACCAATGAGTAAGAGTCACTCTAAGCCATCCTAATTTACTCTAACAAAATCTCTATCTTTTGGTATTCTCTAATGATAAACCTTGAATCCCATCAAAGCAAGGAATGCACCGAGCCGCAGGGAAAAAACAAACATCAACTCTCTGTAATTTCTAGTTCCAACTTTGCATCCCATCCACCATGAAAGGAAACAGTTTACTGTCCTGCCCAATGAAAAAAAAAGATAACCGTAAGAACCAAGAGCCAACACACAGTACTCTATCTTAATCTTGTATGCACACCGATAACAAGCTTATATAATCCATAGTCTATGTTCATATATGTGTGTGTGTGTGTATGTGTGCATACTTATGTTGTAGGAGAGGAAGCTATGTTGAATTAAAGAGATTAGTTTATGTTTACAACATATGATCACTGATGATAAGTGATTCTAATCCCTTAACCACTCTATTACTGAGATATGGACAAATTTGCTTATTTGAAACTTAGGAGGAATGGACAGTTACCAGAAACCAAACACGCTAGATTTTGTACTCGCCAACATGCATCCATTTGGTAGATGACCACTTGTTCCCTCTAATCACAGGACATCCACCTAGAAACAAGAAGACATATATTAGCAACCACAAACTCAATGGTATCGGAAAAAAATAACAAGAGTGTTTCGAATGACTTTCAAAACTGAAGGTAGTTTACCATGCAAACTTGTAGGATCTAGTGTAGCATCAGGCCTCATGCTCCAGAAAAGCAATGCATCACCCATTCTCGGCTTTACGGAAAGTCCCTTTTTCCCACACTCAGAGAGCTCATTATACCATGGTACAGAACTAAAATTCATATTGGCAGCAGGAAACACTGTTTCACCGCCTTCCTCAACATCCGACCTGTAGAATAAGGATTTTGAAGGCAAAATTAGTAGATACTTGAACATAGCAACCTTTAAAATCAAGTAAAGTTAGAAAACTCTTACAGATACATAAGCATTGTAGCCATCCGTTGACCTCCATTTTTAGTGTTGAACTCATCAACAAAATAATCATAGTGTGGTTCATACTTTTGCCCTGCTTCGTAGTGAAGAACTTGAAGTCCTTCACCATGATCTGCACACATTCATTGATTCATAGTTCATCATACATAAAAAAGCTTATATGATCTAATATACAGATGAATGCATCTATTTATGATCAAATTTGAGAGATAATGATAGTCCAAAACTGTAAATTGATGATTAAAATAAGTATAAGTCTCTGATACCTGCAGGAATAAAGGTGTAATCTGCTATTCTTTTCTCAATGGTCTTAATGATTTTGTCCCTTCCTCTCCTAAGGAAAGTCCCTGAGCTTGTTCGCACCCTGAAAGTGTTTTCATTTCACAAATCATCACAACAATCCACAATGCTTGCCTTTTTTTAAGAATATAAAAAAGAAAAAATTCTCAGACACGAAGAAGCATGATGAGACCGAACCTGCTATCTTTGCTCTTGCCGGTTTCGCTATCTACAACAGTTGACTTCACCATATGTGGTTTTGCAAGACTGATTAAATATTCACATTCTTCCTTCGACTGGTCAAAATCATATCAATAATTAATTAATCAATCCTCCAGATACTAAATCTTAAACAATGATCAAACTGAAGATATTAACACAATCAGTGGTAAATTAATCGAATAAAATCTGTGGAATAAAGAATCAGACTAACCAAGAAATTGTGGTAGACAAAAGCTCTAGGTTCCCAAGAAAGCACTTCAGTCCACTGGTCTCCTCTCTTCCCAAGTCCTTCACTTCTGAATTCGATACACAAACAAAAAGGAAATTAAACAAATTTAATATAAAAATTCCAGAGAGATCAAGAAATTCATGCAAAGCTCACCTCTCAGTGGCAGCTCGTCGGAAATAAGAGAGATCGATAGGAGAGGATTCATCGTTGTTAATAGGAAGAGAGAAAACTCCGAAAGCCAAAAGCATTAAGAGAACAATCGTTAACATAAACAACATAAACAGAACCAGCATCAATGTCGACCATTTCCTCGCTTGAAATCGCGAGTGTCTCAGTTTCGCCATCAACAAAGATCCACCCGAGATGTTGTACACAACGACAAATAGAACTCGATCGAATCAGAGAATCCCAAAAACCCCTCGAGATGCAGAAACTAATAAAGAGATATCAAATTTCTATTTCACTCATAAATGATTTTTCCTTCTAATAAGGATTCTTTCTCTGTCTTTTTTCTTTAATCTCTGTTCTGTTCTAACGCTGCATCTGTAAATGACATTTGTACCCTTATTTACGTGATGATGTGGCGATATTTACGGTGGTCGGTGGTTGAGAAAATAGGGATGATTTCGTCATTTTATTGTTGGGAATTGGTTTTGTTTCCTAGCACAATGTTTTAGTTATTACACATGAGATCAACCAATGGGCTTATTGTTGATTACTACATTTCCATAAAAACTATAGTGTCATCTTTGACTATAAGGCCCATTAGCCGAAAGTGGTTTCTAGTAGCACATTGTGCTATAATAGTAAGAGCATTATTATTAGCTGTCTCTTAGATTAGTTTTTAAGATTTTTTTTTATTGATTACTAAGAACATCTTATTCTATCTCTTATATAAGAGACAAGCAATAATGATGCTTTAAGACAAATGGAAGACGTAGAGTTTCAACGTTTCCAAATTGGTCCGGGAAAAATGTCGTTTTATACGCAAACTTTCAAAAAGTGACCATTTAATACGTGAACTTTTTGTGTGGCCAAATAAAACATAATAAAAATGTTGACCGGTCGTTTCACACAAATGTTATTGTTGACCAGGCCAAAATCCCCATACCGTTATCTTTTTC
>Ga0041059_1000290_pt1 | contig 35238 bp, 30 predicted proteins | sample AraColnosormetaG_FD_56232 | JGI IMG/M metagenome (GOLD analysis project Ga0041059, IMG submission 56232) | Arabidopsis roots microbial communities from North Carolina, USA - Col MF nosort | ecosystem: Host-associated > Plants > Roots > Unclassified | place: USA: North Carolina | collected...
AAAAAAAAAAAAAAAAAAACGATTTTTGGAGAAATCGGCTGAAGAAGCCTTTTTTTTTAACAGACGGCAAAATCTAATTTTTGTGTGGGGTCTCTCTTTTATCCACGTAAGCAAGTAAGTCACTATTAAATTATTAATTAGACATTTTAACCATCATTAAAAAGGTTAATTACAAAATTATCATTAATGTACACTACACTCTTAAGTAGAAGATGTGTGATGTATTAATGTATATATGGTGAATAGTGTGTATAACAATTGGACGGTGAAAACGTTGTTCCGAGTTCCGACAATAAACGGTGAATAGTAATACTGTAATAGTGTATAACAATTTTTCATAAGGAACCACAAGAAACACTTATTTGAGATTTTGGTACGAGGTTTATTTTTCTATGAAGCAATAGTAATACTGTAATAGTGTAACGCATGTAGGAGTAGCAAGGCCTTCTCACTTGTCCAACTAATTTATGTTGGGCGGCAAATAAAGAACCAGCATGAATTTTTATATATACTTTGAACCCAATACCAAAAAGCCCAGCGATGTGTTCATTCTAATAGTTGTCTACAACCAATTTTGACACACTATTTTGGTGTATTTATAATTATTATTAGTTTATGATATTTGCATATTATTGATGTAAAAAAATTTCTGTAAGAAAAAAGTGCTTTGTTTTCACCTCCATGTACTGGAAGAACATGAAACCTAATATATTGATATACTATATTAGAGTACATAGAACTCTTTGACCAAAAAAAAAAGAGTACATAGAACTCAAATATTGTTGACTACTTTGGCTATAAAACTGTTTTGTATTAGTATTACTATGACCACAACATGCATATCTAAAAGCTAGTTTGACTACTTTGGCTAAAAAAGGACTATATCTATAATACATGTATTACTAAAGAATTCTGTAGGTACATTTTCTACCGGTCAATTCAACATCCTATTGTAATTTCCTTTTAAGTAAAAGTTGTATAAGACTCTTTCACAATTATTTATTCACTATAAATACCACGAACTGTACCATTCTTACCAACAAATATATATTTCTCCCACACACATAAATAAACACAAATCATGAGCAATATGAAAATAACAAATAGGTTTATGCTAGTGGCAACATTCATAGCATGTGTGTTCATAAGCAGCATGAACATGACGGTTGGAAAAGTAATTGGGTATCCAGGGTTGAAGCCTGATCTTCCTTGTGATCATCATCGGTATCCTTCTGCATGTGCACCCTCCGAACAACCAGTGAATCCTTACAGACGGGGATGTAGTAAAATACATAGATGTAGACGCGATTCACCCCCTGCACCAATTTCTAGAAAAATGTTAATACGAGGTCAATTAATTTATAATAATGCATATAATGCATATATCCAATATCCATGAATAATAAATTTATGGGTTTGGTTGTGTTTAAGCCATGTTGTTCTCTACATCTACACATTTACCTTAATATTTTTCAGCATGTATTATTGTATTACGATATATACAGTGGTGAAATCTTGTTTTATCATTCAGTTTTGTTCGATTTAAGCTCCTTCTTATTAATGGTAAAATAAAACAAATCAGATCACATATATTCATAGCATTTAAGGACCTAGTGTGTCACACGTGTGAACCTGTAATGTTTGTTATACACAACAAGACAATGATTTTTGACTGGGCCCAGCCCACACGAGGGTCCTAACATCTCTCAACAGGGTTGGTGTTTTTGGGCCCAGGTGGACCCTTTTATCTCATTCTCCTCCTCCTCCTCACGTTTATATGAAATTTTTCACCTATATAAATTTAATCAATTTTATTTATATAAAATTCTTGACATGTAGATTATAAGATTAAGATGAAGTCGTTGTCAATTTGGACCTTCAATTTTTTATGTCAGATTCTTCCATCGTAATCATGCATGGGGGCATGAACATGATGATGTTTAGCAATAAATGATGTTGATGATCATTATGCTGTTATAATTTTATTATATATAATTTGCATGGAGCCATTTATTTATCAACGCTATTATTATTATGCTCCTTTGTGAAAAAATACTACATTACCATATTTTAGGGTCGACGAAATGGGCATGACATGTACCGCCGCCCATACCACATATGGTTGACCATTTACTGTTGAGTTAGTCGTGTTTGGCCCTCCCCACCGAAGATTATATAACCCAATACACATAAGAATTAGTTAGCATTTGCACCTGCATAGAAAAAAATTAGCACTAGATTAAATTATTCCCAGCATTATACTATATTATAATCATTGATCGGAAGGAATGTTTCCTAATTACATAATTGGTAATCATGTTTAACGCACAATTACTTGAATTAACATGAATCCCTAATTATCTATTGACTTCACAATAATCCATGAATTTAGAGCCAAGACAAGGCCACAGGGGCACATGGGAAGTATAGTACGAAAATGCTATGGCAGACCAGGACTTTTAGTTCGTTTAAACTTTAAAATTTATTTGAATTCAATTAGTATTTGTCGGCATTTTATAATATAAGAAATTGAAAATAGTCTTAAAAAAAGGCAAGCATAGGCCAATAGGCCTTGTGAATGGCGGACCCCATAAGAAGGACAACGAACGAATCGAATCCACGGGAATCAAAACACATGTTTGAAGCTGACCACTTTCGATTTCTTTCCCATCTGTGGGCTCCATTATGTCTTAGCTGTCATTTTTTAATTCCATTTTCATATAAACCATCACCAATTAAATAAAAATAATCTCCGACAAAACACTCTTTATTTATATATTTAGTCTTTTTCTTCTTTTTTTTCTTTGCTATTATTTTTCATCAAATTGATATTTCTGTTTTTGATATTTTTTCAAAAGACTCGAATATCTTTTGCCGTAAAAACTGATTAAAGTACTAAAAAGAAGAGGTATACCTTTTTATGCGAGTGGTAAAAATGATTCATATTTCAAGTTTGATTAGAATTTATTTTGGGTGGATAAATTCGACACAGAAAAGGAGAGACTGTGCCAAGTTGGCCTTTGCCCACTGGCTTGGCCGCAATTATTCTCAGGAAAATGACGCCATTCGTGACATCATTCTCTCCCGACAACACTCCTTACGGTCCAACCAATCCCAGCATCCACCTGGCAACATCACCTCCGTTCAAATAATCATCCTCAATGATCAATTCCATATATAATTTTATACCACACACGATCCAATATTTAGCCCTTTGTTTCTCTACACACATCTCACATCCCCCTATCTCTCTCTCTCTTCAAACGTTTTAGTTCCCCAAAAAAATATCAAAAGAACTAAAAGAAAAACCCTAGAAGCCGAAGAATCTCCTACTCGTTGTCGATCGGATCACCTAACTAATTACTCGTTGATAATCATTATATCGAGAAATATGATTAATTTTGAGGCCACGGAGCTGAGATTAGGGCTACCGGGTGGGAATCACGGAGGAGAAATGGCTGGAAAAAATAATGGTAAAAGAGGATTTTCTGAGACTGTTGATCTCAAACTGAATCTTTCATCGACGGCTATGGATTCAGTTTCCAAAGTCGATTTAGAGAATATGAAGGAGAAGGTCGTAAAACCACCAGCCAAGTAAGAAACTGAATTTCAATCTCTATTTCAACTAATAATATTGTCTTCTAGGTTCGGTAAAATTAGGTTATACTAGGCGGTCATTATGTAGAGATGTATACGCTTTAACATGATTTCTAGCTAGGTTAGGGAACTCGAACGGAATAATTATGCTGATACTTCTCCTAAGATCTTTGTTTTTTATTTGGTTTTGCTCCATGTTTCAATTGTAGTTAGGTTGAGAGTCTGTTTGATTATTTTTTTGTCGGGAAGAACTAGAAAAATACAAAACATAAGGAATCTTTCTTTATCTACCAAAAAGATTAAAGATTAAATAAACTTTTGGACAACTACAACCACCTAACATCCGACACGTGTAGAACAACTAGATCATTTACAAACATTTTACAAAAAAAAGAAGTAATGAGTATTATTGAAATTAAAAAAAAAAAATCATTACGAAATTTCAGGGCACAAGTTGTGGGATGGCCACCGGTACGATCTTTCCGCAAGAACGTCATGTCCGGCCAAAAACCGACCACCGGAGATGCCACCGAAGGAAACGATAAGACTTCTGGCAGCAGTGGAGCCACCTCATCCGCCTCCGCATGTGCCACCGTGGCTTATGTGAAGGTTAGCATGGACGGTGCACCGTACCTACGGAAAATTGACTTGAAACTCTACAAAACTTACCAAGATCTCTCCAACGCCTTAAGCAAAATGTTTAGCTCTTTTACCATAGGTAAATAAAAATTGACAATATATCTATCTACTAAAACATGATCCTTTTTATCATATATTGTTTGAAATTTGAAATTTTATTTTTCAGGCAACTATGGACCACAAGGAATGAAAGATTTCATGAATGAGAGTAAATTGATCGATCTTCTAAACGGATCAGATTATGTTCCAACATATGAAGATAAAGATGGCGACTGGATGCTTGTAGGAGACGTACCGTGGGAGTGAGTATTTTTATATCTTTAAATTTATATATGAATTATTATTATAAATACGTCTATACAAAATATTTATTTACATGTTGTTTGGACTATTTTAGGATGTTTGTTGATTCATGCAAACGTATACGAATAATGAAGGGATCAGAAGCAATCGGACTTGGTTAGTATTGTTTAATCCAAAACTGGTGGTGTAAAATTATACTATGAATCTTTGCTAATACTAATTTTCTATATATTGCAGCTCCAAGGGCATTAGAAAAGTGCAAGAACAGAAGTTGAGTTCTCGACGACATTTCGTGTTCTTACCTAAAAAAGGAAGAAAGCCTGTTTCGATCGGTTGGATATCTCGAACCGAGAAAGCTAAACCGGCTCGAAACTATTGTTCCGAGCAAGGAGTTTGCTTATAATATTAATTAATAATAATATTAATATTGTGGTGTATTACATTTTAAAAAATTAAATCGTTTTTGTTATATGTATTATATACATATATTAATATGTATATTTAATTAGGTTGCATCTATTTCCGTTAAAACCAACTTTTGTTTTTACGCATTATCGTGTTGTCTATATGGTCTGTGTCCGTAAGGCATCTTAATGTGTTACTTTGACGTACCAAATTATTACTTACATTATTTCATTTCTCAACAATCTTTTTTTATCCAACATTTTCAACCACCTTAAATTATACCTTTTTGTTTGTTTATTCTTTATTTTAGTAACTTTTCAATAAGTGGAGCTAAATGACATGAGATGGTTAACAATCGTAAAACCAACAAACGGAAGATTAGTAGTGCGGATCTTTTTGTATCAATGTAACTCGAAGACCAATTATTGTCGTGCGTATATATAAGGTTGGCCTCAACAGGATCCAATTGGTGTTTAGTGTCTATTTCTTTCTTTTTTAATAAGGTTGGCCTGGCCTCAATTATTGTTTTTTTTTATTTCTAATATTACATTTATCAATTTTTGGTGTTTTTTCGGTGAAACACAAATGAAAAAACTTTAAATAGATCAAGGTAATGTGGGTGGTGGAAAGGGCAAGAGCATGTGGATAATGTAGAGTTGTTGGGGGACAATATTTTAATGAATTCCGAGTAAATTAATAATGTCTTTAATATGTATGCTCCATTATTGATGCTTTACGCTGTCATCGACATCCATTGCCTCAACAAACAATGGTTGATAATGATGATATTTGTTTTATTTATTATTTATCTGATTTTTTAGTAAATTTGATCTAGTTTGTATCCTTGGTTGTCAAATTCACCACATGTATTTACTTGTTTGTAGAATACTTAGTTCAATATAAATTGGCTGATTTTGCTCTCGTTGTGAATTACAACTTGTAACTTAACAAGTACAAAATGCACAAAAGATGGTTCTCAAAAAACAGATTCACAAAAGATGATTACAAGAAGATGAAAGATACACAAAAATAAACAAGAAGCACAGCTTCGTCCCAACAATAATTAAGTAATTTGGGGGGAAAAACATTTTGGGCCATGGTTAACACTAGGGAAAAAAAATTGGGGCCTTACATTTTCTCATAATAATGGGCTTTTCATCAATTTTCTTAAATATTAATGGGCCTTTGGCCCGATAACAGCTACCCTATCCATTTGGTCCGGGCACTCTAGAATACTCTCTTCGCTCTTCTCTTTCTCTCGTGTACTCTGTTTTATCCAACTTATAACAATTTGAAGCGGACTTGATATGGGCTCAGTTTCGGTAAACCAAACCCGTATTGCCCGTTAAGCCCATAGACAAACAATTCAAGTTGACTTTGACTGAAGTCAACACTTAAAGATCTGTAGGCTCGCCAGCCCAGTCTCTATACTATTTTAGATCAAAGCTGAAAATTCATCTCGTGTCAATAAAGAAAAATTACGAGGAAGCGGATAGATTTGCTTTTTTACTTACGCATCATAGAAGAAATTTGTTAAACTGCTAAGTGAGTTTTGAGAAACAAAATTTTAAATAATCCAAAATGGCTAATTCAATGGACCGATTATGTTAACTTTGATTAGTCAATGATCGAAATTCAATATTTATCCAAATGAGAGCGACTCTTATCTACTAGGCTGCTATTTTCTACAAACAAACAAAAACAATCACAATTAGCCGCCTCTCCTCATTAGTCATTATCTGTATCGCGATGGGGAAGATACGCAATGCTTAGTTATAAACCGTCCGATCAGATGACTTTGACCAGTGACCTTCCGTTCAAAGAATATCGACGGTTCTTAGACACATTTTTCACCGGAGTCTCACCCTCACAGGTCATCTTAATTTCTCGTAAAAGAGCATATTACATTGATATTCCAAATTATACCACTTCATAATTTATTTTTATTTTCCAAATAAAATTAATTTATTAAAACTTCAGCACTCCAATTCTGTAGAGAAATTTTAAGAGGAGAAACCCAATTTTCTTTTATTTTGTAACGAATCTCTTTTAAAAAAATCTAACAACAGAATTATATATTTTCATTATTCTATCGAATCCAACGAAATTTCAATATACAGATATCTATATACAAATATTTAACCTACATGTGTGTATCATATGGTTTAAGCACGTTACCTGTAACGTATGTAATTAAATCAATTGCGTAGAATCACAAGAAAAACATTATTATATAATTAACTATTGATCCTATAATTTTATTATTTTCATATATATATAGATATATAGATAGATGCATTAGACCACCAAGAAAACAAAGACTTATCGATCATGAAGATCAGACTTAGCATAACCATCATACTTTTATCATACACAGTGGCTACGGTGGCCGGACAACAATGCGGTCGTCAAGGCGGTGGTCGAACTTGTCCCGGTAACATCTGCTGCAGTCAGTACGGTTACTGTGGTACCACCGCGGACTACTGTTCTCCGACCAACAACTGTCAGAGCAATTGTTGGGGAAGTGGGCCTAGCGGACCAGGGGAGAGCGCGTCGAACGTACGCGCCACCTACCATTTCTATAATCCGGCGCAGAATAATTGGGATTTGAGAGCCGTGAGTGCTTATTGCTCCACGTGGGATGCTGATAAGCCGTACGCATGGCGGAGCAAGTATGGCTGGACCGCCTTCTGCGGGCCGGCAGGACCTCGTGGTCAAGCTTCTTGCGGCAAGTGTTTAAGGGTAAGTTAATTAATTATCTTTTTCTCAAATCTTTATATAAGTATGTTTGTGCAAAAGGAGATCATATAGAAAGTGTTGGAATTAAGACGAATACAAGATAAAATTTGTTACCATTTACCAACGTCAACGTGTTAGTGAAATATTTCAAAAGATGTATAGCCGGTAAAAATTGTGATTAACCGGTGGGTATAAATGGATTCAGGTGAAGAACACAAGAACAAATGCTGCAGTAACTGTGAGAATAGTGGACCAATGCAGCAACGGAGGCTTGGATTTGGATGTAGCAATGTTCAATCAAATAGACACCGATGGTTTTGGCTATCAACAAGGCCATCTCATTGTTGACTACCAATTTGTCGACTGTGGCAATGAGCTCATTGGGCAGCCTGATTCCAGAAACATGCTTGTTTCGGCCATTGATCGCGTTTGATATTATGTAATGATTTTGAGGTCAATATCGATCGGTCTACATAAAAATAATAAAGACCGCTATATATGTATTGTCGAGGGATATATGTTTCGTATCAATAAGGAAATTTTAAATATTATTATCATTCGATACGTACTACTTTAGTAAAATGAAAAAACTTCAACCGCCATGGAACGTGTAACAAACGACTTGAAACACCTAGCAAGAATAGTAAGTACATTGAATATTCAAAGGAAAGCCAAAGAAAATCATACGTACACAACGTGCTCCAAGCGTTTTGTTAGGCTAATCTAGTCATTTCATAGTATATAATTTTCTATAAATAAAGTTTCATCAATTCTTTATTTTATCTACCACAAAGTTAAACTAAAAAACAAATAACAACATATAGAAAGAAATGTCAAGACTTAGCTTATGTGTGTTTGTGTTGCTATGTGCGTTTGCGGCCAAAGCAGCCGCTCAATCCGCACCTAACGTTTGAGCAACTTACCATATTTACAATCCTGCACAAAACAACTGGGATCTCTACCGAGTAAGTGTGTATTGCTCGCGGTCGTGATTCTTGCGATAGATGTTTAAGGGTAAGTTCTTTTATCTATTTCAAAAATCACGTTTCTGAATGCTCTTTTCATATACAAATTTATTGAATGTGTGCATATGTCCCCTCGAACGCAGGTGACGAATACTGCGACCGGAACGCAAGCGACTGTGAGAATCGTGGATCAGTGTAGTAACGGTGGTTTGGACTTAGAGGAGGGTGTTTTCAGACAGCTTGATACTAACAGTCAGGGAAACGCTCGTGGTCACTTAATAGTCAACTACGAGTTTGTCAACTGCTAAAGATTTTCGAATTCTAGTTCATCTCCATATTATTTACCTTTAAACTCTAACTAATAATTTTAATAAGAGAAAATAAATGTCTCGAGTTTTATCTTTTCATATCAATGAAAATAAACCCAATAAAATATAGTGCGTTTGGAAAGTTGGTAAGGAATAAAATGATAATCGGATTTTATATAAAAAAGTTAACGAATATGCAAACACACATAGATTTAATTATTTATGTTAGAACACTTACTTGCAGCAAGCTAAGTAATCAACTTTGATCCATTAACTGATCCAAAAATTCTGGATACCGTAAAATTTTGACCACGTACGATACAAATAAGTAATAACGCCTAAAGACTAAAGATTAAACATAAACATATGTCCCCTCTAATAAATGCTCAATCATATTACCTCAAAAACTTCTAATTTCTACCACAAAGCTTGAAAAAGCCGCCATAGACATCTCCCAAGACTAGTCATACACTGAAAATTCAAAGCCTAATAAGAAAATTACTCATAACGTGACAAACTTTTTGGTATAGCAATTTATTCAGTGTATAAAAAACTTTTTCCCTATGATTATAAATTTCTTAGTCCATCTCTGATTATATCCCATTATATTTTAAAGAACAAACATCTAAATTAAGATCGCCAATGGCAAGACTTAATTAGCAGATGTGTCTTTGTTTTGCTAGCTATGCACATATGCAGCTAAAGCGGCAGCTCAAACCACTTCTAACGTAATAGCAATTTACCATTACTATTATCCCGAGCGGAAGATGCTTAAGGGTAAGTCACTCTATTTCTAAAACATTGCGTTTTATTAACACCGTTTACATAAAAAAAAATCACGTTTAATTTCATTCAAAAATCATATATATAAAAGTTGGTCAACTCTCTCCATATAAATGACACATCATCACACAACAAAATGACATATGTCATTCGATTTTTTTAAAATTAATAAAACTAATAAAATTAAATAAGCAAATTAAATCATTATACTTTAATTTTCTTTTATTATTATTATTTTCATATGAGTACTCTTGAAATCTTGTTCAGTTTATATCAATTCTATATATTTAATCATGAGACTATAACAATGTTGTTGGATTATTATATTTGGAGAATAAATAAAATCATAAATAGTTTATTTTTAATTAAGTTGAACAATTTTCAAATCATCAAAGACACGATCATTTCTCTAATATTGATATATGCAATGACAAAAAATCCAAAAGTGTTGACTTCAATGACATTCAATTTTTGCTATCTTTTTATTTTTTGTACGAATACTCTTCAGATCTTTTTCAGTTGATGTCAATCCAAACTTTAATCATGAATCTATCACAATGTTGTTGAAGTACATAAAATAAGGAATTGATTTATTTATAATCGAGTTAGGAAAATTTTAAACTACAAAAATAACATAGTTACACAGAATTGTATCAAAATATCATTATTGTTGTTATATGTATTCATGAAGTGAAAAAATATTAAAATCTTATAAATAATTAGCTTTATACACAAAAATATATAAATTGATATTTCGAGTCACAAATGAATCTAACCATAAAAATTGTAACTACATATTATAGATCTAATTTTATTAACATTACAAAAATAAACAAATAGTAAATAGAAATTAACATAAAGAACAATCAATGTAATTTTTTTTTAACAATTTTCAAAACAAACCCACGCGTAGCGTTGATACTCACTTAGTAAAATTAAAATCACGTGTAATGTATCCTATTACAATTTTTGATACAGAATAATTTCAAAAACGCAAACGCAGGTGACGAATACTGCGACGGAAACACAAAGGACGGTGAGAATCATTGATTAGTGTACTAACGGCTATTTGAACTAACGGTCAGGGATACTCACGTGGTCGCTTTATTGTCAACTGCTAGAGATCTTCAAGTTCATCAAATCTCCAATCACCGTCTTGCATCTTATTATTATCACCTTTCATAAGTTTTAAAATAAAATAGATATCATTATATTACACATGATCACGAGGTTAATCTTTCACAGTAAAAATTACAATTTCTATTTTGTAAAATGGAAATAGTTTGTTGAAATATTATTTTAGGGAGTAAATATAGTTTTTGATCTTTATCCTTTGACTCAGTCTTATAAATAAGTCTAGTTTTATCTCAGGAGTGCCGACTTACGTAGGTCTTATAAATAGGTGGTATCGCACTCCATTAAACCATCAGTTTTTTGGCTTTCTTATTTGTCAAAAAAAATAAAATATCGAAGCAAAATCTAATTAAAAGAGAGTACTACTACTACGGAGAAGATGATCAGAGAACCCCTTGGTGTACCCGAGTCTTCATTGAAGCATGTCTCTGTTCTTGGCAGAGGGAGCTTTGGCTCTGTCTCTCTCAAACAGGATTCTAACTTCCGACTCTATGCGAAGAGTCGTCTTCGTTCAATCACATAAAGATTCTCGTGAAAGAGCTTAGGATCATGCTTTGTTTCCACAATCATCCTCGCATCGTCCAAGCCTCAAGCCCTGTTCTTCACTTAGGGATCCAACCCGAAGAATGTTACATCTATATGGAGTTTGCCTCCAAAGGCACTCTCTTCAATATGATCTCCCAGTTTCGTGGGAAACCAATGCCTGAGAATATTATCAAAGGTGCCGCTCTTATGATCATACAAGGACTCGACGCTCTTCACTCACATGGTTACGTTCACTGCGATCTCAAGCCAGCCAACGTCCTCGTCTTCCCTTCCACCACTTTTGGAGAGCCATGGGATCTTAAGCTTGCTGATTTCGGTTCATCTAAAGAGCCTTCTACGGATTCTAGGTCGTTATTTCCTGGTACGCTGCAGTACATGCCACCATAATCTCTTGGACATGATGGAGTGATGGGACCGGCCGTTGATATATGGTCTCTAGGGTGTGTGGTTATTCAGATGTTTGGAGGTTGTCCAGTGATGACCAGAGACTGTTACATGTGGGGGCTTCCCAAACTTATATCTCCGGTGGCCAACGACTTCTTGATGCGGTGCTTGGCGTTGCAGCCGTCACGTAGGGCCACCGCAGCCCAGCTGTTGAGCCATCCTTTTGTTGCGGAAAGAGTCAGTGTTCCATTGCCAGAGATGATTCCGTGTCATTCTTATTTAAGGTTTCCTTCCGCCATAATTGACAACGTGGTGGAACAAGGAGGAATGATGCTTTGAAGACCTTAAAGCTTTGATATGAAGACATAAACGGTGGAGATGAGCCCCCAAAAGAAAGGAGTTTCATGCTAAGGCGGATGTTTAGGGTTCGGTGTCAAGAGTCGTATGTTTAGGGTTCGGTGTCAAGAGTCGTAAGTTTAGGGTTCGGTGTCAAGAGTCGTATTAAGGTTTTGGTTGAGTTTGGGCTTTAACTTGTTTCTCAAGGAAAGAAGTAAAAGTTAGGTTCTACTTGCTAATTTTTAGGATTTTTGTGTGTGAATGTGCTAAAGTTTCGGCACCTTAGGTTTGAAGTCATTGTAAGACATATCTTCATCTTTTTATCGTAGACTATTTTTCAGATTTAATGTCTTAACTTCGATATTTTTCTAATATTACGTTGTGATTAAACACTATCGTTGTTCGTATGTCATTTTAAGCTTGAACACAAGTATACTAGCTCTCCTTGAAGGAAAAATTATTGTTGAGACGAAGTAAAGATTTTGTTTGGTTGTTTCTTGATATTGATTTTCGTAATTAAATTTTTGTTTGTAAATATAAGAAAAGTTTCAAAATCAGTCTAATGTATTACCAACTCTTTTTTATCTAAGCTGTAAACTCGGACAAATTACCAAATTCGACCACAAACAAAACTTTGTTCCTAAGAATAGTGCACAAGGGAGAACAAAGGTAAGAAGTAGATCAAAACTTCATACATATACTACATAAACCATCTCTCGAAGATCTTATGATTTGGCCTTAACCTCACCCTTGCCGTGAAACTTCCTTCCGGCATCTACAGCTTCTCTGTAGAAGAAATAGACAAAAAAACAACATCATCTATCTCGAAAACCCAATACCAACCGATAAAAATCAACACCATAAGTGTTTCTTACGAACCTGAAAGCATCAATGAGCTCTTTGCTTTCAGGGCTAAGCAATACTCCCTCGTAGAAAGCATTGGCTGCCTCGTCAAACCGCTGGAGATTCATGAGAAACTCGGTGAGTCATACAGTTTCAACGTTAAGAGATCAAAGATTTTTAGTGGCATTGTAGATGCTTTTTACCTGTAGCAAACGCAGAGCAGCGCCTTCTCTGAAGCAACCTTTAGGCCAATCTGGGTTTAGTTCTCTGCAGGCTTTAGCATCAGATAAGGCATGCTCAGCTTGTCCTAGTCGCAACCAGCAGAGGCTTCGGTTTGAGAATAAGGTATGATCCGTTGGGTCAAAATCAATTGCCTGTGTTCAAACAAACCACAAAATCACATATAGGCAAAAATTAAGAATCTTGTTTTGATTTCAGAAGAAGTTTTAGAGTAGAATACTTGTGTATAAGCATCAATAGCCATCTGAAAATCCTTTCTGTGAAAGGCGTCTTGTCCTCTGGCTTTTGCTTCTGCGGCTTTTGCCTTTGCTTCTGGGGAGACCTGTGGAAGTTAAAAATGGTTATCTTTAAGTACTTTAAACAATTTGTTGAAAGAGAAATGCATATTGATCAAAGTATGAAGTACCACAGGAAGATCTTTCTTGATCCCAGTCTCTTGGGATTTCGCCTTGTTTGAGTTTTCCTCTTGTTCCTGAAAATGTTAAGTTGTTTCAGACAAAAAATATCGAAATATCCGACACTAATGCCAGGAAAGATCTGATATGCCTACTTTGTTTGATTCCATGTGAGCGAGAATTCCATCTACTGTCCAGTCCGAAACAGTTTCTGGTTTTGTTGTCAATGGGAAGAGGATCTCAACAACCTTTCTGTTGTCTCTAGCAGCTGCAACTTCTAATGGCCTATTACCCTCCTAAAAATAATCGAGTTTACAGTAGAATCAGTATAGTACCACAAGATTGTATTCATGTCGTACCATATGAACAAGGGAACAGGTTCTTGCATATGAACTGATTTCCAAGTTGGTTTTACCTCATCTTTCTGATTCGGATCAGCCCCGGCTTTAAGTAAACAGTTAATTAACTCAAGGTTTCCAATATCAGCCGCAATGTGCAATGGAGTTGCACCACCAGCAAAAACGTTAGCTTTGGCACCTGCCTGTGATTACAAAAAGAACAATTTTTTGTTAGCTCTGATTTAAGATATTTGGCAGCTGAACCAACGCAATACTAGAGGATGTTAAGAAGATGTTAAACCTTGACCAACAACTCTAAGCATGACAGAGAACCCGCTGCCACTGCAGATAATAACGGTGTGATATTATCTTCAGTCTCAGCATTAGGCTGCAGAGTCATCAACAAAAAGGTTATAGGTTTATAAGAAAGTACGGTTTTAGACAGATAATCAAATAGAGATATACACAAAGTTTACATTGGCATTGTGTTCTAACAAGACTTCCACAGCATTTTTTTGGTCGTGGCCAGCAGCCCAGATTAATGGCGTGCCAGATTCACTTTCAGAATCAACAGGAACACCTCTAGAGAGCAATTCCTTTAGCAACTCGATTTCTCCTAATAGATGTATAGAGAGAAGCTATATAAGTAAAACAGAACACTTCATGACCCAAGAGAGTGAAATAAAAAAAGACAGAGCAATTGATAACCAACCTGTCCCAGCCGCATGATGCAAAGCTGTGGCTCCTAGTTCACTAGCTATATTGGGATCAGCTCCTTGCTCTAAAAGATACTTAACCGTTTCAATCTGTCCTTGCCTCGCAGCATGAACAAGCGGAGTATCACCTACCAAATCATAACAATCTCAGTGATCAACTTTCACATATATAGAAAAGTTCTGCAAATTGTAAAACACAAGGAAACACAAACCAGTTTCATCTTTTGCATCAGCATTGAGTTTCAGTTCTTCCAAAAGATATCTGCATATTTCAGTTTGTCCTTCTCTCGCAGCGAAGTGAAGCGCTCCACGTTTGTTTGCGTCTTTAATACTCTCCACAGTTTTCGTCAAGTCTTTTCCTTCATCAAGCTGCTTAGCAACATCTGCTTGGAGAAGTGATAATCAGTACACAAAACATATAACTGCTCAAAGAAAACAGAGAAACGAAAAGTAAATAAAGCACTCACTCTTAAGGAATTCGAGATTTCCGGTACAAGCTGCATTCAGGATTTGCTGAACTTTCTCCCTCGCTAGAGTAAGAATCCAAAGATGAAACGAAAACAAAAATTATAATTAGAGATTCAAACTACCAAGTGTCAACTTCAATTCTAATCTACTTATACCAAATTAAAGAAAATTTTCAATTAGTATTTGAGTTTCTACAGTTCTAGTAATGGCCATAGCCGAAACATTATAGCCAACGAAAATTTCACAAAAGGAAGAAGAAAAGGCAGCAGAGGAAGAAAAAATCGAAACTTCACCATAAGATCAATTCAGCTAAAGAAAACTAAGAGAGCCCATCAAGGAATCTATAGTTCATACGCATTCAAAAGACAGAGATCGATACATCATTCTAAAATATAGAAAAGAGCATACCTGCAAGAGCAGTAGAAGCATCAGGAGCCATGGCAGATACTAAGCCCTTCGTTCGTGAAACTTGGAGTGGGTTTTGGATATCGGAGTTAGTTCCGTTCGTCGATACCGGTGTTTGTTTGTGTCTGTCTGTCTGATTATCAGAAATCTGAAAAAAAGCTTTTGCCTTTTAATTTTTCAGTTGGTCGGAGTCGGAGGCTTCTAGGTTTTAAGAAGATTCCAGAGGTTTTTTTTTGGTTATCTTTTAATAAATTTGAATCTTAGACCCTCATATATTTAACTATTACAAAATACACCCAATAATACGTTTTGTAAAAAATACACCCTGACTTCTCAAATCTCTTCATTTTCATTCTAACGTTAGATCAAAATGGGCTTATTTTCAGTTTAAGAATCGATTATCTAGAAAAAAGTTCATTTTATTATCCAATCCAAGATCATATTGTAATCTTTTTTTTTGTATACATCATTACAGCTTATGAACAAGAGGTGTTTTTCTTTTTCTTTCTCTCATCTTGTGAGTTATATACAGAGCCACAATTTTCATCTCTTTTTCTCCAAAATTTTCTAGTTGTTTTTTGTTTCTTTCGAATCCTAATTGTAAAAGATTCGCTTCTTCCTATCTCTCAAAAGAAAATCTGAGTGCTTATAATCTTCAATAAGACTGCATAACAGAACATGCAACTGCTTGTGCCCAATGTCTCAACCTCTGCTTCATTTGTTGAGGATCGTCCCCTGCCAAAAAAGATCATATTAAACCATTAGTTTATAAATGTTATTGCATTCAAAACAAAATACCAAAAACATGAGTTTAGATACCTGGGCATAAGATTTTAACAGAATCTGAATCAGTTTTCTTTGGACTACAAGGTATACTGTATGAGAAAGTTGACGCAGATGCACTGCTGCTACGGCTGCTGCTAGGTGAAGGAAGAGGCGAGAGCTGACGATTCACTGCAAAGTAAAGATCAAGAGCTGGTAATGTATTACAAAGCTTTTGTCCTGCTTCTTCATTGAAACCGAAACCTAGCTCAATCGATCCTTTTAGCTCGTTTAAATCTTCATCCGTTAGATTCGCCTGTATACAAAGATTGTCTGAAGCGCCCTTATGAAGCAGCTTCTTTTCTTGAATCATTATCATCTGACGCCTTCTTCTTTCCCAAGCAACGTCTCTTGGTGTTTCACACATAGATAGTTGTTTCGATAAACGATGTTTTGGTTTCTGTGAGGCCACCGGCGTTGTCGCTGCTGATCTGACCTCGGGAAGCGCCGGTTTTATGATTGGCAATGTAAGACCTTCTCTTCTTCTCACCATTTTTTACTTGATGTGTATATAAAGCAGAAATGACCAGAAGCTAATGTGTTAGGTGGCTTGTGAATGCAAATTGGGGCTCTAGTTTATGGTTTTACTACCTCTTTAAGAGACTATGATCAAAGCTTAAGGGCTTTGAATCCTGTGGATTTTTTTTTATGAATGTTCTTAGTGTGATGGCCGCGCTCGAACATATTACGCGGCCAACAAAAAAAGGTTATTATGGGTCGGGTTGATCAGATGTCTACTTTTATGCTCTTCTCTAGTTGGATTTTTCCCAACCCGACCAGATAAACTTTGAAGAGACTCTTAGTGCTTTAATGGAGAATAACAAACTAGTTTCCACCATTGATCTATGTAATGGATAAAAGTCAAAAAGCTATTTTCTTCCATTGCTTAAAATTTGACGATTGATTCATCCAGATCTTTAGGGACTTTCTTTGTTTAGATCCTTGACCATTCTAAGAAAAGAGTTTCAAAACATGTCGTAGTCTATCTCTATCAAGTCAAACTTTCAAAAGTTTGTAATAATGTTATTGAAACAATATGGTCTAAGAGTTCTATATTTAGATTACATGAATTTTCATGTTGTAGTCAAAGAACAAAAGTCTTTTCAGTTTCTCTAACTATATGCTAAACATAGCTTGTTCGGGTAATCCTCTCCACCACGAATTTTTCTAACTAATTTTGTTTCTCTTTCAGACAGAACGACGGAAAATGAGAAAAACACCAGTAACCTCATAATTACAAACAAAAAAAAACTAGACAAAACGAGAAAATAGAAAAGAAAAAAGAGTGTGTACCTTGTTTTTTTTTTTCTTGCAAGGTTTTTGCTTCTTGTTCATCCATGCAAGTCCTGACTTTCTATGGTTAGGTTACAGAGACAATAAGAAATAAACTTCTAATTTTGTCCACAAGCGTAAAAGTGATCTTAATTCTTACAAAAAAGAAAGCTTTTCTCTCCTCATTTTTTGTTTAAGGCAAAGAGTCTCTACCCGTTGATGTGTCAGCCATGAGCGGGAAAACTCGGATTCTCTTTTTCCTCACATGTCTCTCCTTTCTATTGGTTTTTCCAACTAGATCTAACGGACAAGATTTAGCTCTGAGCTGCGGGACATCAGAAGCTTCTGCTGACCAAGATAAGAAAAAATGGGAACCAGATACAAAGTTTTTAAAGACTGGAAACTCAATTCACGCAACGGCTACATATCAAGACCCTTCACTTCTCTCAACAGTTCCTTATATGACAGCCAGAATCTTTACAGCTCCAGCAACTTATGAAATCCCGATTAAAGGAGATAAAAGACATTTGCTTCGGTTATATTTCTACCCATCAACATACACCGGTCTCAACATTTCCAACTCGTATTTCACTGTGGAAGCTAACGATGTTACCTTACTGAGCAATTTCAGCGCCGCGATTACGTGTCAAGCTTTGACTCAAGCTTATCTGGTTAAAGAATACTCTCTTGCACCCACTGACAAAGATGTTTTGAGCATCAAGTTTACCCCTTCAGATAAATACCGAGACGCATTTGCCTTTATAAACGGTATCGAGGTGATTCAGATGCCGGAATTGTTTGACACGGCGGCTCTTGTTGGTTTCACAGACCAAACAATGGATGCCAAGACTGCGAATCTTCAGTCAATGTTTAGACTTAATGTTGGTGGTCAGGACATCCCTGGAAGCCAAGACTCCGGTGGGTTGACAAGAACTTGGTATAATGATGCACCTTACATCTTTAGTGCGGGTCTTGGTGTTACACTTCAAGCAAGCAACAATTTTAGGATCAACTACCAGAACATGCCGGTGTCTATAGCTCCAGCCGATATATACAAAACCGCAAGATCTCAAGGCCCAAACGGAGATATCAACCTCAAATCCAATCTTACATGGATGTTCCAAATCGATAAGAACTTCACCTACATTTTGAGACTCCATTTCTGCGAATTCCAGCTTTCCAAGATCAACCAGAAGGTTTTCAACATTTACATCAATAACAGAACAGCGCAGGCAGATACTACTCCTGCAGATATAATAGGGTGGACAGGAGAGAAAGGAATCCCGATGTACAAAGACTACGCGATATATGTTGATGCCAACAACGGAGGCGAAGAGATTACACTTCAGATGACTCCATCAACTTTTGGTCAACCGGAATATTATGATTCATCTCTTAACGGGTTAGAGATTTTCAAGATGGACACCATGAAAAATCTTGCGGGTCCAAACCCCGAGCCATCGCCTATGCAAGCTGAGGAAGAGGTTAAAAAAGAATTCAAGAACGAAAAGAGACACGCTTTCATCATTGGTTCGGCCGGAGGAGTTTTAGCGGTTTTAATCGGTGCCTTGTGTTTCACGGCCTACAAGAAGAAACAAGGATATCAAGGAGGCGACTCTCACACATCAAGTTGGCTTCCTATATATGGAAACTCTACCACATCAGGAACCAAATCAACCATCTCAGGGAAGAGCAACAATGGAAGTCACCTATCCAATCTCGCAGCAGGTTTATGCCGTAGATTCTCTTTACCAGAAATCAAACACGGAACACAAAACTTCGATGATTCCAACGTCATTGGAGTTGGAGGGTTTGGTAAAGTCTACAAAGGAGTTATAGACGGCACAACTAAAGTAGCGGTAAAAAAATCAAACCCAAATTCAGAACAAGGACTCAACGAATTCGAGACAGAAATCGAACTCCTCTCAAGACTAAGACACAAACACTTAGTCTCCTTGATAGGATACTGCGACGAGGGAGGAGAAATGTGTCTCGTATACGATTACATGGCATTTGGAACACTCCGTGAGCATCTATACAACACAAAGAAACCACAATTAACTTGGAAACGAAGGCTAGAGATAGCTATTGGAGCAGCAAGAGGATTACATTACCTTCACACAGGAGCAAAGTACACGATTATACACAGAGACGTTAAAACAACTAACATCCTCGTAGATGAGAACTGGGTAGCCAAAGTTTCAGACTTTGGGTTATCCAAAACTGGACCTAACATGAATGGAGGCCATGTAACAACCGTCGTCAAAGGAAGCTTCGGTTATTTAGATCCTGAATACTTCAGAAGACAACAACTGACTGAGAAATCAGACGTTTACTCATTCGGAGTTGTTCTGTTCGAAATCTTATGCGCAAGACCAGCGTTAAACCCGAGTTTGCCTAAGGAACAAGTGAGTCTCGGAGACTGGGCAATGAATTGCAAACGAAAAGGGAATTTAGAGGATATAATCGATCCGAATCTGAAAGGGAAGATCAATGCAGAGTGTTTGAAGAAATTTGCAGACACGGCGGAGAAGTGTCTTAACGATAGTGGATTAGAACGGCCGACAATGGGAGATGTTTTGTGGAATCTCGAATTCGCACTTCAGCTTCAAGAGACTGCTGACGGGACTCGTCATCGGACTCCGAATAATGGAGGAAGCTCTGAGGATCTCGGTAGAGGAGGCATGGCGGTTAACGTCGCCGGTAGAGATGATGTGAGTGATCTCTCCTCAGAGGACAATACCGAAATATTCTCTCAGATTGTAAATCCCAAAGGACGATAAGGTAATTTCGCAATACGTATACTAATTTTGTTTTTCTTCTCTTAATTTTGGTGTTAAAGTTTTTGTTTTTGTGTTAATTGCAGGATTAGAAAAGGAATCTGGGTAACAAAATTTGAAGATGATTTCATTTATATTGAGTGGTATTTTTCAATAAAAACATTTGTAAAATTATATCCCTTTGTGATGTTACATGTAATCAAAAATACATTGTATTAAGATTCGTAGTTAGAATTTTTCTATGGTAAATTTTTGTATTAAGTTATATTTTACTGAGTTTATTAAGCTAGAAACAAATTATTATATTAACCGGAAAACTGTATAGTAGAAAAATGGAAAAGGTTGTTCAGGTCGGTTAACGGCTCAAACCGGGATTAATTCGTTTTCCAATTTTGCCTTAATCGAAAAAATGGAAATTACAGCGATATAAACCTAAAGTAAATTGATTTCGTAAGTCGAATTCACTGTTTCTCCTCAAACACACACACACGTTTGCGAATCTCCGACGTCCGTTTCTCCTCGCCGTAGAATCGCCGTTCATTCTTTCGCCGCCTTCAGTCTTCCCTCCATTGACCCTTTTTTTGGTAATTCGTCTTCTTTTTGCTCTCTCGTTCTCTCTTTTTCGATTTCTGGGTACAGAAATCGATGGCTCTCGTTTTTCTTTCTCTGTTGCTGTTCTATTACTTTCTCTTATATATATATGATTGTTACTCTAGTGATGAATTTTGATACATTGGTTGTTTGAAATTGATCTCTGTTGTGCTTTTATAATTCCGGGGTCAAGATTGGCTGTTTAAATCTAGTAAAGTTTGCATTTTTCTTTTCTGTTTGCAGAGATTAACTTGATTATACTTTTGTTTTTAAGAAGAAGAAGAGCGATTACAAGCGCAAGTGTGTATAATGACTTAAAGAGAGCTCCTGTTACTCCGAGTGATAGATAGTCTACAATTATATCTTACTCTGAGTGAAAGCAATGGCGTACGGTGGTCCGTCCATGAATCCACCGGCTTTGAGTGGAGCTGTTCCCGGGTCTGCTAATCTGAAGCAAGTGAAATTGGAGAGAGAAAGCGAGCTCAGGATCGAAGTCTCTGAAGAGCCTCTCAGACTCCGTGTGGTTAACGGGACCGCTGAGATTTTTGGCTCTGAACTGCCTCCTGAAATATGGCGTACCTTCCCTCCTCGCATGAAATTTGCGGTATGTGTTTTCTTAATCCTTGGTTTTTAGAGCGATCGTAAGCATTATGCTTTATGGCTTATAGATAAAATGTAGCTTGTTGGTAACATATTTGGTGTTGGGTTTGTTGGTAGAAAATAACTAGCCATTCTTGATTTAGTTTCTTTTAGTGGTTATCTTTCTTAAAGTGGGTTCTTGAGTTACTATTGAATTCACCCTCTGGCCTTTTGGGGTTGGAAAGGTACATCCTTTGCCAGTGAAGTTTGAGGGTTTTTGGGTTTGAGTTGGATGAAAGACTTATGATTTAGGTTGTAAATGAAGATTATGCTGTCTAGGTAAGAATTGTTAAGTGGGTTGTATAAAAAGATTGATGATAGATGTGATTTTCCCCCCCAATTTCTTTCTTTTCTATTTTTCCTTCTGCTAATGATTTATGTAAAGTTCATAATCGGAGCTCTGAAACACCGTGCTTACCATCTTGTGCCTTTTGATTATTGTCAGGTTTTCACTTGGTATGGAGCGACAATTGAGATGGATGGTGTCACGGAAACTGACTATACAGCAGATGAGGTTGGATTACTTGTTTCATTCCTACGCTTGCTTTAAATATGTAGAGCAAATTTTGTTTACTAACTACATCTCTGTTTCCAGACGCCGATGGTCAGCTACATTAATGTGCATGCCATACTAGATGCAAGGAGACGTTTTGCCAAAGCTTCCACATCTAATGACCCAGAATCTTCTCAGGTACTTTTCTTCGATATTCAATATTATTGTATTGCAATATCAGCATAGTTAAAACACTTGGTTCTTAAGAATTCACTTAATGCAGGGACCTCGGGTTATTGTAGTAGGGCCTACGGATTCCGGGAAGAGCACATTGACAAAGATGCTCCTTAGTTGGGCAGCTAAACAGGGATGGAGACCTACATTTGTAGACCTTGATGTTGGCCAAGGCTCGATTACAATACCAGGATCTATTGCTGCTGCCCCTATTGAAATGCCACTGGATCCAGTTGAAGGGTTTCCTCTTGATATGGCCCTTGTTTACTACTACGGCCACGCATCACCAAAGTAAGTGATTCTCAAATTTCTCCTACCCATCATACGTTATTCCCCTCGATGAGGAATTTAAATATGTCTACTTTGGCTCTCTCAGTATGAACGTTGAACTGTACAAAGCTCTGGTGAAAGAGCTTGCTCAAGTTCTGGAGAAACAGTTTGTCGGAAACCCTGAATCGCGAGCTGCTGGAATGGTGATCAACACAATGGGATGGATCGAGGGGATTGGTTATGAGGTAAAAGTTAGATCCTTTTTAGCGTATTTTTTGGTATAGTTAGCTCCTTCTTAGTGGATTTCATTATGCAAATGCCTGATAAAGAACTGTATCTGCTTCGTCTTGCAGCTGCTTCTCCACGCAATAGACACATTCAATGCCTCGGTTGTACTTGTATTGGGTCAGGAAAAACTCTTCAGCAGGCTTAAAGATGTGCTGAGAAGTAAGAGTAATGTCGACGTCGTGAAGCTTCACAAGTCTGGTGGAGTTGTAGCCAGGGTCAAAGAGGTCCGTAAAAGATCAAGGAACTTTAAGATTCAGGTAAAATTTTCAATCTCAAATCTTTTAATATCCCTTTTTTCATGCCTTTGGAGGTGTAACTCAGAACTCAAAAACTGAATTTTCCAGGAATATTTTTACGGTTTATCGAAAGAACTCTCTCCGTATGCCAATACATCGAGTTTCAGTGATCTGCAAGTGTTCCGAATTGGTGGTGGACCACAAGCGCCAAAATCGGCTCTTCCAGCCGGGTCTACCTCGGTTTCAAATCCGTTGCGGGTGACGCCTGTAAATATCGATGATCGGGATCTGCTGCATTCTGTTCTTGCTGTCTCATACGCAGAAGAACCAGACCAGATCATCTCAAGGTAATCTCTAAAAGTTCTTGCTGTTTCCAGAATCAAAGGCTTTCGTGTATGTTTTCTTCGTGATTTTGATATTTCTTTCTCTCTGTTTTTTCTTTGATACAGCAATGTTTCTGGGTTTGTGTATGTGACGGAAGTTAATGTGCAGAAGAAGAAGATAACGTATTTAGCACCATCGCCTGGGACATTACCTAGCAAGTTGTTGGTCGCTGGATCATTGGCATGGCTTGAGTCAGTATGACTTACTTAGAGAAGAGAGGAGCCATGTTTTTTGCTTGAGAGAATGATGCAGCAGCTCGATTATGTAACGTTAATTACAAATAGCCTTTTTCTTCTTTATCAAATGCACAAGTTTTTGAGTTTAAAAGATCATTATTGCGGAATAGATGGTTGGTTGTAATTTGATGTTATGAAGTGAGCAAAAAATAATGTTGATTTACTAGTGCGTTAGTTCTGTTTGTTTGGTTCAGCATATTCAAGTGATGTGTGTAGCATTTTTAAATTTGATAGGTCGAACATATCTTATGTTATTGGATGATTTCGAAATAGTATATGATAATGTTCAAAGTCACACATGTATTATTATTGGTTATTAATTCAACTAAATTACTATCACATTTTAAGTCACTTCAATTGTATTGTTGTATAAGCTCTGTATTTAGAATCGGATCCGAAGAATATTAGTTGGTCTGTCTAACCAAGTCGCATTAATCTTATATGATTCTCCTAGAATAGAAAAGAATATTTTATTCTTATGCTAATTCAATTGAAAGATAATTAAAACGGATATGTTTTGAGTTCAAAATGTTAAAATTGTCATTCATTTGCAATAGACAAAACATATTTAGAAAATTCTAAATTTACATGCTACAAGATCTTCTATATGCTTTAATAGCCTCATTTTTTTTTTTAACCCTGCACATTAAATACAGAAAATTTCAATCATTTGACTGATGATTAGAGATTTATAGATATAAGAAGAAAGTTTCACTTATCATTGTGAATATGATAAAACAAGAATAATAAAAATATCGTATAATTAACAACAAGAACAACAAACACAAAAAAAAAAACAGAAAGAAAGAAAACAAAAAAGAGCTAGTCAACAATCGTGATTCGTGATACAACGTGCTAGAGAGACGACCAGATGAGATAGGGCACGTGTCGAAATCTATACCGTTACTTTTCTAACTCCGTGCTCGGAATTCGAAATCAACGGGAGACACGTGGGTTCCACAATGGACGTTATTTCCATTTCATGACAATCGAGAAATAGTTAAATAAAAAATAAAAAATATTTTCTAAAATGAATACAAAATCAATTCGAATTTTGCTTTGGAATTAGAATCATTTTTAAAACATATGAATATAGTAGTACAAGAATTTTACTGAGTCAATGTCCAATTATCATTAAAGATATTTGACTCTAATCCATTCTCTTTCTCTAATTTTTCTTTAAAGATATTATAGTTAATCACATCATTTACTTTAAGAGAAAGATATCCGAAAATCAGAAAATGTTAAGATACATTATCTAATTTCCTTTAATTGATACGGTTTATGATTTTAATCAATTTTCTATTTGTACGAAAAACAGTAGGTATAAAGTAGGTCCACTAGTAGGACCCACCTAAGAAACTCTTTTTTAACAGAGGGCTCTGTTTTTTTTTTCTTCCTCTCCTCTGAAACTGCGACGACCACATCTCTGTTCTGTATTCCACTTATGTTTTTGTGTTTGGTTTTATTTTCCCCAGAAATTGAATAACTTTAGCTTTTAAGAATAAAAAGGAAAATTTAAAATTGAAATTTGGTCTCCTTGAGAAGTGAATAAATGAAGAAAAAAAGGAAATAAAAAGGGGTTTTTGGTAATATTTAAAAATTGTAGAAATGGTGGTGGTGGGGGAATTTTAAGTAAAAGCAAGTCTAAACTCTTCCCCACCCACAAAGCAAAAGTCATAACCTTTGACACTTTTTTATCTCACCATCTCTATCTCTCTCTCTCTCTCACAAAGAAACAAACAAGACAAATCTTTCTTTCTCTTTATTTTATCCTAAAATTTCCTATCTGATTTCTTCCTCTTGAGCTAAATTTGTTACCTTCTGGGTATTCAAAAAGATCTCATTTTTTCTTCTAGCTCTAAATTTTCAGGGAGTTTCTTTCTTCTTCTTTTGAAGACCCTTTGTCATGAGCTAATTTTTATCCTCTGTGTGTTGAGAAAGATCTCATTTTTTAGCTTTAGGATTGAGGGAGTTTCGATTTTTACTTAGCACTTTTCCTTGGAAGTGATTTGGTGGAACTCATGGTGATTGGTTTCTTCCTAGGGTTATTAGAGATTGAGTTCTGGATTTTTCACGCGCCTTGGATTTGATCTAATGTACTCTCTTTTTTCATGTCTTAATCTGGTTTAGATTTTTATTTTGAGATCTTTTGTTATATAGGTTGCAAGTTCTGTATTTTGTTAGGCTTTTTAGTTTCTGTGTTGATTATGATTCTCTTGGTCTAGGAGAGATTTGGGTGTTGTTAACTGTTTGAGTTTGAGAATTGTGAAATTAGGTTTTTTTTTTTTGGTTCTCTGATCTGAAACTTGGGTAGAAGAAAAACATGGAGGAAGTTGAAGCTGCTAACAGATCAGCTATAGAAAGCTGTCATGGAGTGTTAAATCTCTTGTCACAACGAACCAGTGATCCCAAATCCTTAACGGTTGAAACAGGAGAAGTAGTTTCCAAGTTCAAAAGAGTAGCTTCTCTGTTAACTAGAGGGTTAGGCCATGGAAAGTTTAGGAGTACCAACAAGTTTAGGTCATCTTTTCCTCAACACATCTTCTTAGAGAGTCCTATTTGCTGCGGTAATGATCTAAGTGGTGATTACACTCAAGTTCTTGCACCAGAGCCACTTCAGATGGTTCCAGCTTCTGCTGTTTATAATGAAATGGAGCCAAAACACCAATTGGGTCATCCTTCATTAATGCTTAGTCACAAAATGTGTGTTGACAAGTCGTTTCTGGAGTTAAAGCCACCTCCTTTTCGTGCTCCTTATCAGTTAATCCACAACCACCAGCAGATAGCTTACTCCAGGAGTAATAGCGGTGTAAACCTTAAGTTTGATGGATCTGGTAGTAGTTGCTATACTCCGAGTGTATCAAACGGATCAAGATCATTTGTGTCATCTCTTAGCATGGATGCTAGTGTAACAGACTACGATAGGAACTCGTTCCATTTGACCGGATTGTCCCGTGGGTCTGACCAACAGCATACCCGGAAGATGTGCTCTGGTAGTTTGAAATGCGGAAGTCGAAGCAAATGTCACTGTTCCAAGAAAAGGTTTGTCATTGTTCTTTGTGACAATCTTGACCCTTTAAATTGTTCTTTTTGTATCTCTTTGTAAAGGTTTGATCTTATACAGGAAACTGAGGGTAAAACGATCAATCAAGGTGCCTGCAATCAGTAACAAGATTGCAGACATTCCTCCAGATGAGTATTCTTGGAGGAAGTATGGACAGAAACCGATAAAGGGTTCACCGCATCCACGGTATATATATAAACATCTTCTGGTATAAGATTTCAATAACTTTATGTCGATTTTGATATAAGTTTCCTTTTGTTGTTTCGGTTGCAGGGGATACTATAAATGCAGCAGTGTGAGAGGTTGTCCAGCAAGGAAGCATGTGGAGCGATGTATTGATGAAACTTCAATGTTAATTGTAACTTACGAAGGCGAGCATAACCATTCAAGAATATTGTCTTCACAATCAGCTCACACTTGATGATACAGAGTCAATATGTATGTCCTTTTGGCGTCTACTCTTGGATTTGAAGAAAGAATGAATTTGATTCAAGAAACCGGTCTTTGTAGCTCTGATTTGCAATTGTATATTTCCACTCTGACAGAAGTTATAAGAGCACTTGTGAACTCGGATTATGTGGCAGAGGCAGTACCAAGAAACATCAACAATTTGGTTTCAACTGAGCTTTTTCTTCAATATATGTATCAATGCATGCAACGATATATAAGGTTGAGTCATAAAATGATGAAGAAGATCCGTCTAGGCAACACAAAACTCTTTTTCTTCTCTCCAAATATAAAACCGAAGCTTGTAAGATCCACGCAAAAGTTACTTTAATCAAGTCATAAGCATTGCATTTGCATAATCCGAAAGCATAGAAAACCATTGACCAAAAGACTAGACAAATGGTGAATCAAATGTCTCAATTCCAATATCAAAGAAGAGAGTCTTTAAAACTATATCTATCCGAGAACTGAAATGGAAATTGAACAAAGAAGAGAAGCTTGGGGAAAAACCAAACGAACTAGTCATCAACATATATATTAAGTTAGCTTCGACAGAACCATATGACTCTCTACGTGATCGAAAAAGACATTAATAGCAGCATAGTCTTCTCCAATTCCTTGAATCACAACTTTTCTAGCAGTTTTTTCCTTGGGATCGTAACAGAGAAAAAAGAAGGGCGGCTTGGGGGTTGGGAGCAGTGAAAGTATAATCTCACCAGTAGAAAGTATACCCCTGAAAATGACTCTTTGATCATTCCCAACTATATCTGTAATAGAAGGAACTATGGCAGCAACTTTTGACCACTCTTCTTTGCTGACATCTTCAAGAACCCACAGGTCCATTGGACCGCTGTATGCCTGACTCACTATAGCTATCTTTCCACTATGGTCCACCATATTACCAAACTGTTGTAATATATAATCCTCAGGTAGCTTAGTAACATTAAATTCTTCAGAGCTCAGATCAAAGCTCATCAGAGATCGTTTATCGTTGAAAGAAGCTAAATAATACATCACCCCATCTCTACATATCCCTTGAGATCCAGAATGATGACGATGTAGATACTTACATTCGAGCATTCTCCATTTTTGTTTGGGTCCTAGCGTGAAAACTTGATGCTCCTCTGTCATAGGCTCCTCCCACATAGGATCTTCCCATCTAAAATAATGTGGTCCACGTAGAGTTCTTACCGTCATACACAAGACTTTGTACAAATCATTAACTGGATCATATCCAAAAATGGAGAAAATGTGCTTTCTCTGCGTTTTGATTCTAGGTAAAGGTACAAACTGACCCGTACTAGGGTTTCCAATCATAGCTTTAGTATTGTTTTGACCGAATATCAAACCGCCGATGGGTGGAGAAAATGAGTACCGTAGATCTGAATTCAGAGTGTAACTGACGCTACGATGATCAGAAGACGGATCTTCCTGAGAGCAGGAGTGAAAGAACTGCATCTGCATGTTGGGACGGTACACTGAGAAAAGAAGTCGTGGATGAGCCAAAGATCGTCTCATGTACAAGTCGGTGAAAACTTGGCCGCGGATTATCGATGACCAATGATTTGAAACGAAACCTAGCTTGGCTATGGATTTCGGCGGTGACTTCATGAGAATCTCTATTTTCAGTTCCAGAGGAAGAATCGAACTCGGGTCGTATTCAGCTCTTTTTTCTTCTGGTTTCTTAGACTTCCTTCCCCTTTTCTTCATCGCGATTTCTCTTCTTCTCACTGTCTCACTGCTTCGTTTTTTTTCCCCACTCTTAACCTAAACCTAATAACGTTTCACGGCAGGGTCTTTAACAATTTAGGGATTTGTAAATAAAACCTCGTATTATAAAATTTTAACAGAAATACAATAGTACTCTTTTGTTTTTTTTTTGTAATAGAAACCATTTATGACCAAAAAGGTTAAATATTTCATCACAATATATATTCATTGATTTTTGAAGAGCCTAAACAAAATTTTCATAACTAGCTAGACAAATTCAGCTTCTTTTTTTTTGTTTGTTTCATATAGCACCTCAAATCGGCTGTGGTTTTGTCACCAATGAAGAAGGAGGCTGAAAATGGTGAGCCTCTAAGTAGAAACTGATATCACTGTAAGCTTAATTTGCAAAACTTCTTAGCTTTTTCGTCAAGTAACAGTAGACTGATGTATTCACAGCAGCTGATATGCATTAGCTTCTTCCTTTTCTCCCACTGATGTTAAACCAGGAAACTGACCAATATCATGGCCAGCAAGAGGACTTAACCTATCATGTAAACCGATTGCAAATTCTTCTGGATTAGCTTCACCGTTCTGTAAGAATTCCGCAATCTACAGAGGAAAAAAAGAGGAGCAAAATACCAAAACACTTGTCATCTTTTATTCTGAAATCCGCAAATTTTTGTTAAGGAGAGTCACAGGAAGCTTCTTACATGGTTTCCTAAGGCTGCACCGCTTATAGCTGCAGATTCTAAGTTAGAACCGAGAAGCCAATCACCGCATATACCAGCACGGCCTTGTGGATCAAATATACATGGAACTGCAGGAGTGTTCTTCGGCAAAGCTGCTCCCCTGTGTGGAAAGTATTGAATCACTCCACAAATCTTCAAACATTTTAGCACCGTTGATACAACTATTACTTACCATAGCTGGAGACGTGTATAAACCGGTTTAGGAAGTGAGCCTTCAGGCAACCCCAATGCGATTTCCACACCTTGAAGCATCCCGGCTTTAACTTTCTCTGCCGTGACCGTTGGGATGTTTTCCTATGAGCAAAAAAGGGTGGAAAACCATTTCATTTCTGCATTACATTATTTGTATAGCTTTGAAGAAACTAACCTGAGGAACTTTGTTCTGTTTCCCATATGCCGCAGTACTGAAAAAAGTCCAACAATGTGGTGGAGTTCTGCCATTTCCAAGCTTTGCAGAGTTATTTCCCATCCAAGACAGTGATTCAACTCCTTTCACAAACGCTCCCTCAAAGTTCACTGTGGGAAGAGGATCATCAAAAGCTGCTAATAGCGCCCATATTGAACTCAAATCCAGTTTCTAGAACAAATCAAGAGGATTGTATCAGAAGATATCATAGGGCTTAAAAAAATATCTGTTTCACTAGATATTCTCTACCTTCATCTGTTTAGCCACTAGGGGCAAGCCTGATGCTGAAAGCAAGCGATTGGCGCATTTACCTGAACAAAACGCAAACCATTTCTATAAAGAAGACATAACAAAGCATCTAAAGAGATTAATAGAGAAACCGATATATACACTTTCTTACCATTATGAGCAATAACTATGACATCAAACTGACCACGAGGTGTTCCATTCTCACTTAAATGCCACATACCATTAAGTGGTTCCAACTTACTGATCCAACAAGGCCTTACCAGATTCACCATTTGACTCTGCAACAAATTCCAGTATAACTTACTTCAACTCATAAAAATTTCAAAAAAGACTCAAACTTTTCGCTGCACAGAGATAACATATCACACCTCTAATAGCAAAGAATCAGCGAGAGATCGCATGCCATTAGCAGCAATGTATCTTGGAGGTGATGATGAGGGAAACTGTGAGAAGCTACCTCCAATTTCAAGCTCTCCCACGGCACCTTTCCACTCTCGAACAAGTCCTTTCTCTAACCACCCATCGACCAATTTGATAAACCGAGAATCATCCGCGGTGAAGAATTGAGCAGCGTGATCGAAAATTAGTCCCTGTGGTTCAATAATTCTTGTTCCAAGTCTTCCTCCTAACCCATGTATCCCCTGCAGAAGTGACACAAGATATTCTTACTAAAGCTTGGAGTTTGAAGTGAAATTACAACAGCAAAAACACCCCAAAAAATCACAAATTTTACAGCACCCGTTCTACCAAATTCTAATTCAGACTAGAAAAAAATAAAAGAAAGTTTCCAAAGGACATGAACGCAACACAAAAGAGTATTACTTGATTGCTCTGTCCATGAAAATGGACTAATTCGATTCAATTAGCCACATTTGAGCCCAAAAAACTTGACTTTGAAGTGAACTGTGAATATACAAAGGCAAAAACACCCAAAGACCACAAATTTCACAGAACCCATTCTAAGAAACTTTAATTCAGATTCGAAATTATCTAAATTGACGAACCGTATCGAAAACTGTGGACTGGACGCCACGAGCTTCCAGGTTCAATGCGCAGACCAAACCCGCCATTCCTCCACCGATAATTGCCACGTGGGGGTCATCAGAGACCCGTGCGGTGAAAGTAACTTGCTCTTGTAAAAACGATTTCTTGAGGATCGACCTTCTAGAAGTCCCATACTTGGAGGAGTTTCGCCGTTTCTGGAAATTAGGGTTTCTGCTGCTGGGGTTTGACTTACCAGTGTTGTTTTGGGAATCGCATGTTGTTATGATTTTTCTGGTGGTAGATAAGTCAGTGTTTCTGGGTTGTGCTAGGGTTTTGAGTTTCAGAGGTTGAAGAAATGAAGAAGACAGAGACATTAAAGAAGTGGCCATTGTTGAATTTTGGAGGGAGGCTCCGATAAATTTGCTCGAGTGTGAGCGGATTATCTGTTATCTTTTAAACTTTCGGAACACAAAATTACTGTTTTACCCTCTCTTTTTTTTTTTAAATTCTATTTCCTTAATCTACTAAAGATTTTCATAACAAAACTATATGATAATCAAAAGTATGAAATCATGCATGATTGATAACATTTCGTTTCTTTAACGAAACCTGTAGCATTGTTTATGGAAAATTGGTATATACGTATACAAATCCATCTTTGATATTTCTCAGAAGCCGACAGGAAAATGGGTCTCAGATAGTAATAGTTATCTAAACATGATATATTTTGTAATTAGTCGGATATATTAAAATACGCGTTCAGATATTCAAATTAGAATAGTCATATAGTCACGCGGTTATAAACAATTCGGTGTATAAATTGTAAGTCACACAGAAAAAGAAAGAAACGAAACGAAACGAATTATGGATTTGAAGAAAGCATCTTTGTTTTTATTCCTTCTTCTCTGTCTCCACCTGCAACTGCAACACCACTTTGCTCACGCGGTCTCGCGATCTTCAACAAGTTTAGCCTTCGTTGATCCAAACCATGATGATCTCCCGTTTCAAGAAGTAGAATTGAAGCCAGACGGTGACGTAATCGAAGCCAATTTACCGAAATTAACAGTCGTTGTTAAGAAAGGCGGCGGAGGAGGAGGCAGAGGTGGAGGCGGTTTCGGCGGAGGGGGACGCAGTTTCGGCGGAGGAGGGAGTTCTAGCAGAGGCGGTGGAGGAAGTTCTAGCAGAGGCGGAGGAGGGAGTTCTAGCAGAGGAGGAGGATTACGTCCGATTCCGATTTATGGCGGTGGAACGCACCGCAGTGGTCATCATTCAAGCGGCGGCCGGGAAACTGCTAGTGGTTGGTTAGGTCTATCGATTTTAGCCGGTTTAGGTTTGGTTTTTTAAAGCTTCTATATTTGATTTACCGGTTTAGGTTAAATGTTTGATGCCGGTTTTGCTTTCCACTGGTTTGCTCTCTGGATTTTATCAGAAGTTTGTTAGGACTATTTCGGTTTAGGATAAATGTTTGATGCCGGTTTCAGTCCGTAAATAATTCGATTAGAGATTATTTCTGAAAATAACCTTAGCTGCTAAATTTAAATCCAACAGCATTCAGATTTACAAATTTCAACATTAGGAGGAGTTGTTCAACAATCAACATAAAGTTTTTCATGTTAAAACTTAAAATCGAAAAAAGACAGTTACATAGTGAACCAAACGTATACCGGAAATAACCGAAAAACAAAGAGTCTTTGATTTTACATTTTCTCCGGCAAGATCAAGTTAGACCAACAAAGCATCATCTTTTGAAATTTCAAGCTTCTTCTGAGGACTCGTTCACTGGTTTCAATCCGGATTTACCTTTGCCTGATCTGACACGAGGGCTGTCGTGCGCAGCATTGGTGTTCTTGTTCCTGTGATCATCGTCTTTGTTCTGAACTGTTCCAGTGCTGTGTCGGTTCCGGTTAGAGACTGTCTTCAGAATCTCTTCACGGGAAGACGAGCTGACTGCGTCGCTGAAGCTTTTTCTCCGAGAAAGGATCAGTTTTGGCGACTTGGGACGTGTCAAAGGAAGCTAGAAAGAAACATAACATAAGTTACTTTGGCACATAAGTAGAACAATGCTGAGCTCTGAACAAAGATAAAGTTTTGGTTCGAAGGATACCTTCTTGAGCTCAGGTTTCGCAGGAGGTGCCTCGTAGTAGAAGTTGGGGACGGGTTTAGCCTTGAACTTGAGATTCTTTCTAAGTTGCTTCAAGGCTGCTTCTTGTTCATCCTGCAAACCATTTAAATCTATGAGGTTTCACAACCAATCTAGAATCAGGTAAAAAAACTGCATCTACCGGAAATGTGTACTTTACCTTTTGCCTCTGTTCAAGCTCGTTCCTCTCAGCTTCAAGCGCTTGGTTTTTCTCCTCGAGCTTTTGGTAATACTGAGCCAAGCAGACCCCACAAAATAAATTCCAATCAGTATACAGAACAGAGTGAATTCTACACGTTTAATGCAGATTATGTTTCTGATTATGAGTTTTTGTTGGCTTTAAAGAGCTTATGTGATCTATAACTGAGATGTGGAAGCAGAAAGATAGAATATGTACTTACCTCCTTGCGTTTCTCAGCACGTTGAGCACTCCTAAACGTTGGAGCACTTCCATAAGTCAATCCAGACTTACCCATCCTCATGGAAGTTGCAACGCTGTGGTAAATAACGTTAAGGAAACAATATCGATTCTGTTAAGCATCGTGTACATAAACATCCATACATAAGTATCAAGTATAAAATGATAGAGATGGGAAAAGGATACGAAGAAGCAATGGAGCAATTATCTTCGTCATCAATATGCTTCTTGTTCTCGGGTTGCAATGGCTTCCTCACCGCGAGAAGAGGAGCATCCTGCTGCTAAAAAAAACATTAAGAAACGGGTCAAAATCGGATTTAGGCCTCAATCATATACCATCTACAAAGCGTTATTCTCAAAACCAAGATCTTATGAATTAGTTTTACCTTTGAAACTTTAGCATTTCCATTACGGGTTTTAGGTGATTTCTGAGCTCCAACTCTCTCAGCAGATCCAACATTTGGTGCATTCTCAGAAAGAGACTTCTCCTCTGTGCATTCTTTGACTTCAAATTCCTCATCAGTCTCCTCTGCAGCTATCTTAGGAGCAACATGAACTCTAGCGCTTGAAACGTCGGCGTTTCGGTCCATAAGCACCTCAACAACTTCTCTTCCCATTCCACTGGACATATCCACCAACCAAAGACAAAACAAACAGATTCTCTATTACACAGATTCTCAAAGACCCATTTCAATTTGTAAAATCTCAGCTTTCTCTATACCCTAGCGATAACAAAATATAATCTTCTAAAAGTTCACAACTCTTTTTTCATCTGACATTTCAAAATTGGAACGTAATGAACAGAGATTGGTTCAAAGTTAGAAACATTCTTGAATCTGTAGAAAGGGCCAAAGAAGAACAATTCAAAAGTGAAACCAACACGCATAAACAACCAAATGAAGAAAGAGTCAAATTTTCAAAATTTAAAAATCCAGATGGGCAATAAATAGTAAGAATAACGAATAAATTTGAAAACTTTGAGAGCAATTTTTACAGATAGAACAAGGATTTAAGGAAGAGCAGGTACCCAAAAAACAGAAGATAAATGTTTCAACCAAAATGCAAAACAAAAATTGTTTCTTACAAGTCTTGTAGGATATAGGAGGAAGGATTCTTGTGCAGCACCACCTCTGTCTCCTCTCTCCGATGGCCCGTGAGAATTTTGCAGACAATTAAAATAGAAATGAATTGTCTTTTTATCCAGAACAAACTTGTCTCCCTCTCTCTTTCTCTCTCTCAAGAAGAGAAAAAAAGGATTTTTTTTTTTTTTTTTTTTTTT
>Ga0041059_1000291_pt1 | contig 35224 bp, 23 predicted proteins | sample AraColnosormetaG_FD_56232 | JGI IMG/M metagenome (GOLD analysis project Ga0041059, IMG submission 56232) | Arabidopsis roots microbial communities from North Carolina, USA - Col MF nosort | ecosystem: Host-associated > Plants > Roots > Unclassified | place: USA: North Carolina | collected...
AAAAAAAAAAAAAAAAAAAGAGTAGAGAAGGTGATAGGGCATACAAACAGTGTCTCTTGCAAGCAATTCAGGATCTCCAAGGCCACCAGATTGTTTATACAAATCAAGATCAAAACACCCTAAAACAGAGGTGCATAAATGCTTGATACCGTCAACGCACTGCGACATGATATATCTTAAGCAGCAAATCAAAACTCTCCATGCCTGCATATAAAACATTGTGAACTTGTTTTGCTAATTTCAAAAAACAGCTCTACAGAAGCAAGCATATGAAGAACACTGTACCTTTCAACCATTTCCTAGTGTTTTTTGCTGAGAAAGGATGAGACTTTGCGAGAGTATCTGTAACACAAGTTGCAAAATTCAGAGTAATCTAAATAAGTCAGTCAATATAGGCAACACAAACATTGCTTAGAAACTGAAGTCATTATCATGATTTTACTATTCAGATGATTCAGTTATGTCCACATAATATATACAATATTGAAGAAGATAAGAAAATTAATGGAGAATCTAAAGACTTAATCAAAGCTCATTAACCAAATTTTAATCTTAAACATCACAATTTATGGACACACAAAATTAATAAAATCCATCAGAAACAAACCCAAATTGGGAAATTTGAATTTATACATTAATGAACTCAAGGATTACACAATCAATTACAGGTTCTGAGAAACAAAACCCGATCTAGATCCCCAAAAATCGTCCTAATGGATTCGTGAATCGCAGATTCAACAGAGATAGAAGAATCTTGATATGTAAGTGAACTCAAAATGAGTAGAATGGATTTGCGTATACGAAAATTTACCGATTACGTTGATTCTCAATCTCAAGTCGGCTCTGGTTGTTGAAGCTGAGCGAGGAAGACGGAGACGATTTGTTGTAAAGCAGAGGAGAGAGTTGGAAAACAAATTAAAACCTGAAGAATCTTTTTAAATATCTCAACAAACAACAAAAACTCAATCTTTTTGCATTATTACAAATTAAATCCTGAAAAATCTGCTCAAATCGTCGTCGTTTTATTCTTCAAAATACGGTTCGATTTGATTTTCGTTCCGGTTAAGTAAAACTCGAGCTGAATTGAACCGGACATAAATTTGAATTTCACATTCACCCATAGAATATATGATCTATTGTGCTATTGGAGAATTTAAGTTTTCAAAAAATCTTCAAATTAGTACATTTTTTACGATGTTAAATGCAAAATAATCATACAAAATCAAAGATAATATGTGATATAGCCATTTTTTTCTATTGTCAAATTTTAAATTTTTGACAAGTAACATATAAAATCGAACCTCCCGAAATGATAAGTTCAATTATATCTTCAGAAATTTTAAAAATAATGTGATCATCAAAACGTTTACAATATATATAAATTTGCAAAAATATATTATATTGCGTATTATTTCTGACTTCGTAAAATTATTTTATATTTTCTTTATATAAAATGTAGACAGAAAAATTCATTTCAAGTATTTTTGAAGCATATAAAATGTGTATGTAATAAATGCTTAAATTTGAATCAAATTGGTGAAAATTAGATAAAAGTTTACCTTGAATCGGGTTAAGCCGATTTCAAGCGGTTTAGTAATACAGACCAATGTCTTTTTCGATAAAAATTATTGAACAATGTCAAAAGAAGAAGTAGAAGAAACAAACAAATAACAAAACCGACAGTTATTATACCGAACAAATCCAGTAACCGGGTTTACTGAGCCTTGAGGGAGTCACTAAACCGGCTCGACTTGGACGACAATAAAACAGCGAGGTTCGACCCAATAGACCCGGCACGTGTCAACGAATCAACGCGGTGATACCTGCACCTGAAAGAACCGGCGTGTGTCGTCGGAGAACATAAACAATTTAGCCTCGTAGATTTACCGGAGGACGATCTCCAACGTTTTAAACTAGGTGAGTTATTGTCTTGGCTCTTCGATTCAACGGTAGAGCTACCGGAGGGTTTAGGGTTGATCTTGGCTAAACTTGTGGAATACTTTTCTTGTGCCTTAGGTTGTCCGAGATTTAGGGTTGAAGGGTTTTCTTTCGTCATGGTTTTGACGAACGTAAATAAGAATGAATTTGTGTTGTTGTTTCTTGCTAATGAATCAAAAGGTAATTTCTATAGTGACTTTTGTTATGAAGGTAAAGAATGATTTGTGTTGTTTCTTGCTAATGAATCCAAAAGGTCATTTATAATAGTGACTTGTGAGAGAAGGCAGCTAAAAATAGTCGTTGGATGTTGTTGACAAACTGCTTTTTTAAGTTATTGGTGGTTAGTATTCTAGAAAAGAGTTATTGTAAATTAGTAGAAAATATTTGACTTGGAGGTTTTATTCTTCTTTTTATGGTTTACACATTTTGTGCAAGGACAAATATTATGACTTTTCAACCAATTAGGAACATACTTAGTTGTGTTAGTGCCAATTGAGAATCTAGAACAGTCTAATTTAAAGATTCTGTAACCAAAAAAAAACATCTGATTGTTTTTGTTTGGTTTGTGCCTATTTTAGGTTTTGACAGACTCAAAGGCTTAAAATTCAAACTCTAAATTAAACACCCTAAGACTTACTTATATAGCTGAAGTCAAAACCATCTCAAAGACTCCAACTATTTAGATGCCATGTCCAAAACTTTTATACTTATGAGATATAGTTAATGCTATAAAAATATTTCTTTTAAGAAAACCGACATCCTAATTGATAGTTAATGAAGTAATGTTTGGGTTTTCAGTTTTAAATTGCAAAAAAAAAAATTGAACATATAAAAAAATATATACATCAAGATATGTAAATGAGACGAGAGAAAAAACAAAATATGTAGTATAAACACTATATTAAGATTCTATAAAGTTGTTGCCATTGTGATTTGCATCATCTACTCACAATGTACATAACGATTACTGGTGAGCTCTTTATGTACAAAAAATTTGACACTCACACAAGTAATCGACTTTGCTTCAATCCAAAACTAAAAAAAAAAAAAACTGAGAAAGAAAAAAATTATATTGAGCTTTTGTTGCTTTTAGGGTATTTGCTTTGTCATCTTGGAAGATCTTGTTTGCAGAGAGGACAACAAGAGATGATACGAAGCCATTGATCTACACACTTTGAGTGAAACTTATGTGAACATGGAAGCTTCCTTACTTCTTCTTTGTCTTTATACTTTGCCAAACATATACAACACTCCTGCAAAACCAAATCAAAACTCAAAATCTAAGTCCTTTTCAATCATAAACGAGACTAATAGACAACATTCGACATCAGATTCCCTTAGTGGATCAAAACAGAGCTATCACAGATTAAACCTTATGGTCCAAGAAAACTTGTGGATTTGGCTTGAATTGAGAGTAAAAGAATTAGGACTTACTGGATCATCAGTTACAGTAGCTGAATCTGAATCAGAATCAGAAGCACTATCGTCGATTCGTTTGAATTTCCAGCTAGGGAGACTAGAGATTTGGTCATCTGATGCTGCTCTGTCTGAGGATCCCATGTTCATGTTATATCCAAGGAGGCTACTTATGAGAGGAACAAGGCAACAGAGGAAGAGGAAGAGAAGAAAGGGAAAGGAATAGCAGATAGCGTTCCAAGCTAAAAGAGAGACGCAGAGAACGTGAAGCTTGGGAGCATGGTGGAAAGAACCAAACCTAGAATCGAACACCCAAACATTTCCAATCACAAACCAAATCGCAAAGAAAAGCTCTAGCGACGTTCTGCATTTGTTCATCAAGTGAGAGGACCTGCAAACATAGAGCAATATCAGGATCTTGTAAAGGTTTTGGATTCATAATCGACAAAAGATAAAGATTTTTGAGTGTTACCTAGTTTCTTCTCTGCCTCTCTGTTGCTGCTCAACATCGCCAAGGACAAACCCATTTCCTTGGTTAATGTCTAGTTGACGATACCGACCATATAACAGCATGAGATTCAAAAGACATCCCACATCGTATCCTGTGATCCATAGCCTCACTGGCCAAATTGGTCTCTCTTCTTTGGAGATAGCTAGAGTGAATGTTATCACAGTGAGCTGAACAAGTAGAGCAATGAGCTCAGACATCATCCAAGTGCTAGAATTGAAAGGATTAGACCCAAGGTCAGATCTTGAACCGTTCTGGTAGTGAAACACTCTTCTCAAGAAGATGAACCATCTAGCTCTAGATACCTTCATAGCCAGCCTTATATAAAACGAAGATGGAGACCTCTCTTGACCATTAGCAGCAGCAACATGACTGTTATCGCCTCGCGGTGAGGAGCTTAACAAAGCAGACGATGAAATAGTGATCGTGATATTACTAGAAGATAACTCCGGCTGATTGGAATAACGTGTATTCATCGGAAATTTTTGAATCCTTCAAGATTTTAGACCTTCACAGGACAAACAAACAAAAAAAGATTGCATAGAGAGAAGAATTAAATGAGATTCTGCAACAAAGGTTTATAAGTTATGAGCACACACACATGGAACCTTAACTATATACACGAAATGATCATGAAACACACATGAAAGAAAAAAAAGAATTAAAGTCATGAAATTTCCATGACCCAACAACAATAACAAAAGAATAACACACATGAAACTTCACTGAGGAATATAATCAAATACCTTATCTGCAACCATCAAAAAGGCAAAAACTCAGCTCCGTACACGAACTCCTCGATTTCCCCAAATAAAAAGGAATCTCTTTTACAAACGGAACCTTAATTTACAACAAACCCAAATGTTTGCAACCGAAATTCAACCTCACGAACAAAGGGAATTGAATTTGAGTGTGAAATGAGAAAACTTGAGAGGAAGATGAAGTTTCTGATATAGAAACAGAGAGGAAGAAGGTGTAGTGATTATGTCAGAGAAGGTGAAGTTGGGCGAGAGATGGCGACCAATAAATCAAACCATAACAAAAAGGAATCTTTATTTGTTAATGCTTTGGTTTGAAGAATCAAAGAGAAGAAGAAGAAGAAGATATAGAAGATAACGGTTGGCCTAATCTAACACCTGAGGTTTTGTTTATGAAGCAATGTTTTTGATAGCAACTGCTACTTCCAACCGCCAAAGCAGACCCTCTTTTTCTCTCTAGAATTGTGGGCAAAGGTAAAGAGATACTTCAATTTTTGATCCTTTTTTTTTGTTTCGGAGTTTATTATTATATATATCTTTATCAAAAGAAATGGATAAGAATAACATATCTCAATGAAGTCATCATTCATTTCACCTATATAACAATCTTTTTTGTTCTAACAGAAAAATCTTCTCTTCTCTAAATATAGTAATATTGAAAAATCATCTTTTAGCTTCCTGTGGATTTACATATACTGTATATGACTTTTTGAGATTTTCATGTTATGGTAATGTTTTATTCGATATATAGTGAAAATGATTAGAAAATATTTTGATTTTAGTGGAACACGAATATTTTACTTTGTTTCATTATTTTCAGTTGAGTATATATAAGGCAGGTCAAAAGCATAAAAAGAGCATGTATCGAAGAACCAAAATTAGCTGGTGTTGATAAGAAAATTATGAAAATAAAAAAATATTATAATAAAGAGAAAAATAAGAACCGAAAAAAAAATATGATAACCAAATTTTTTTCTATTATTAAAATTTTGTATAAATTAAAATGCGTGAAATTACTAAATTTGGCAATACAATTGAAAAAATGGCGGGTACTATTGGAAGGAGTGGGGATGGTTGGCTAACTAATCTCAACCAGAAGATTTTTCTATCATCTAAACGTTATGGAGCCCATTCTCTCTTTTTCCACGTTGTTTTCCTCATTTTTATTTTATTTTGTCGGATTATATATAGAATAGTGGTCAAGGATATACTATAAGATAAACCAATTTTGAATGAAATTTATAAATTCAAATTTCTAGAACGTTCCGTTGATGTCGGAGGTCTTTGGTCAAGTAATTCTATGTTCTGGTTCATGCTCGGATAGATCGCGGAGTTGACATTTTAGGTTGGTGTAGAATGTGAGGTATAAAACAAATTACTAATAAAACCTTTTAATAAATATGACAATTCAAATATTCTATTGTTTGTGGAGTTTGAAAAATACACCTTGTTATTGATAAAATGTTAAATTTTGTCAAGTGTTTCATATGTTTACAAGTAACATATGTCAGATATTATGTGTTAACATGTACTAGTAGTTTTTCTAATCTATAGTATTTTCGTTGGTCTCTCATTCTAACGTTTTGACTTCTTATAACTTTTTTGAATATAGATAAGAAAATATTCTGTTGTTTGTTGCGTTCTTAAAAAGTACACATTTTCATGGACGTTAAATTTGTCAATATTTGTCAAATATATGTACTACTAGTCGAAACGAAGATTTTTATAAATTTGCTTATTTGTACTTTCGCTGGTCTATCATTCTAACCTTTTGACCTCTTAAGTTGTAATTTCCGAATTCCGAGACTAGTAAATAGCGAATAAGCTATATTGCCATGTATAGTATATTCTTAAAATAGTAAGTATTTAAACAGGTGACACTGACAACACAAAAATCCAAATGGTATTTTCCAACTTTATCTAAAACCTTTATAGTTGTCAACTAGTAAAACGAAACAGAGGATACTTTTCTAGATTTGTCGTAATGAACCCATTACGCAATGGTGATTAAACAATTAAAACACTAGTAACAAAAAGACTTGTATACTCTGTGATCTTATAATAAGGATAATTTAATTAAAATATTATTTCATGACGTTATTTAAATTTCATTTTAGACCATGTATTTGCATACATATGTCGGCCTCGTCGACCATTCGGGGACCAATGGCGGGATATAACTTAACGAACATGATTACTTTAAACAAGAGAAAATCTCCATCACTCAACATTGACCAATTATTTATTTGTGGAAAGAAAGGAAAATCCAAAAAACAACATCAAATCATGACACGTCACACGAGCACAAGACACGTGGATTATTATTAGCTTGAAGTCGCATTATCAGTTTCTGTAACACGGCTCTGACCCGCTTCTTTGGTACTTCCGACATCACTTACACTTACGTACCCGTATTTATTATAATTTGATACTACTAGTTACTACAATTTACTGCACATACTCTTATTTGATTGGGCTTAGTTGTCATAATAACATCATTTGTATAAGCTAGAGATGGTTTGATTGGTATTGGGCTTTAAGCTCTCTTAACTACTGTATAACACCATTTGTTTTGTTTTGTTAAGTAAGAATATTTATATTTCATGTTTATAAACATATACTTTTACAAAAAAAATACAACAGATTATTAACATTTTCGTCAGCTCAACTCTAATTCAAATGCTAATTCCATAAGTTATTTGTAAAACCTAAAGTTTAAAAGAAAAACGAATATGGCAAAGAAATTTACAAGGTTTCCCAAAAGAATCAGAACTCATACAATAATACAACAGTGACAACAAGAAATTGAAATTTACTGCTACACATTTCTCTCCACACTATAAATTACAATCCACACAAAACACACACTTCAATCAACACTTGAGTCTCTCTACTAATCTACATGAATCTTCTTCCAAGACAAAGCAGCCACGGCAAAAGCACTTGAAGCTCCTATTAAAGAAACCAATAACAACTAATTGATCTTCTTTGGCTCATTCAGAACAAACTCTGCATACAGATCCTTCAAAGCAATCACCACCGTCGTTATCAACGGCCCCATTATCGCTCCCTGCAACAACAAAATACCCGAAAAAAACATTACAAAATCGCCAATTTTTGTTCCAAATTTCATAAAGACCCAATCCTTTAATTTTCTTACCTCTAGAGCAGAAGGAAACAGAGTGACTCCACCAATAATACTTAGTCCAGTAAGGTAAGCATTGGACCCAGGAATGTCATCTTGAATCTCTGAAGCACCATACTCCATTAGCACAAGATGAGTCACAGATAAAATCACTGCAACAATATATCTTCCTTCTAGCACGAGCTGCAAAGCCGCTGGGATTGTCGCGAACCAGTAAGGGAAAATCGGTAACAGAGCGCTGATGAAGGCAAGAACGGTTGACATGTAAAGGAAATGTATATTGTATAGTCTAAACAATAGCCAAGTGAGACATCCTTGGAAGAAGGCGATTTCCGCTGTTGCTAAAAGCACGCCGGATATCGCTAAGTCTAAGACTTCGACACATCTGTTTCTAGCGCTTGCGTTGATCGGGAGCATGTTCATGACTTGCTCAGTCACACCGCCTGATTCTGATGTGATAAGAATGTATAAAACCCAAATGAAAATCATTAGCTGAGAGATAAAGTTGAAAAACTCTGCTGCTCCTGAGATTATCAAGTTTCCAATAGAGAAAACGAACTTAGCACCGCCTCCAACAACCGATGCGCTGCTCGAGAAAACCCGTTGCGATACATCCATTCCTTTAACAGCAAAGCCTTTAGCTTTCTCTACTAAATCTTCTCTAGTGATAATAAGCTCCCTGAAGATCACATCAACCTCCGAGTATATCTGACTCCACTCTCGATTCTTAACCCGAGTCCTCAAACTCATGAGCTTCTCTGTATAAGGAGACGGAGTTATAAGCGCCGTGGAAGGCGTCGACGTGTTCTGAGGATGCCCGATCACAAAATGCTTAATCCCAGTGACTAACTCCGTCATATTATACTGCATTGCCAAACTATCAATCTGCTCAGAAACCGTTTCATAAAACTTCGTTGTATACATATCAACCATTCCCGGAACATCATTCTCATCCATCCATTGCTTGATCCCAATCTTCTCAGCGTAATTACTCTCTTCAACATGAGATTTCAGAGAATAAACAGCATCTTTCCCTTCAACACCAATCTTATACGAGAAGAAGATGACACCAGTCAAAGATCCAACAATCATGAGCACAATCAAACCAATAGCAACTATAGTATTCAATCTCGTCATTATCCCTCTAGTGAAATAAGCAGTGAAATGGCTTCTCCTAAAACTATTACTCCTCAGAGAAGAGACCGCAGAGAGAGACGAATCAACATTCTTGGAACTAAACAAAAACCCTAAAGAGAGAATGACAAGAGACCCAATTCCACCAATCCTCTCATAAGCAATGACAAAGACACCAAAAGAGACTAACCATTTAACCAGTTTAGAAAACCCAGTATCGTTCTTCTTCCTCGTTCTCTTAGGTTTCGATCTCCTAAGAAAAACCCTAAAGCAGACGTTTTTAATATCCACAATCGACCCGATGAAAACATTGAAGACAGAAACAGGAACAGCGAGAACAACTTCCGTAAGCCCTAATTTCAAAGGCTCGCTCCAGAAATCAACAAGGGTTTCTTGAATACCTCGTAAAGGAATCGAACAGAGAATCGCCCATTGAATCGGTCTTAGATACTCTTGTAATAGCTTTCCGACGAAATACAGAACACAAATGGCGAAAGCGAGACCAGCGTGAGCCATTGCTATGTACATAGCGAGACGGGCTTGGGAATCAACGGTTGATAAAGATGTTTTGCTTGATGATCCATCGCCGGAAGGTTTACGCGGTGGCGATGAAGAAGAAGAAGACGGAGGGTCTTGAGGTTTACGAGATGAAGCGGAACGAAACATCTCTTGCCACGCGAGATTTGTGGGGATCGATGATTTCGTCTCCGAATCGTACGGGACCAATTCCATCGATCAATCTCTGTCTCCCTCCAAGAGCCGATTTTTTGAAAATCTTTGAAAAGAAGGTTTTTTGTTTGTTTGGGGGTTTGTTTTGCCTTGAAGCTGTAAGAAGAAACAGAGAAAGAGATGTTTCAGATTTTTATTTATTTATTTATTTATTATTCTCAAATCTCAGATGATAATTGAATGTTTTATGATTGGGACATTAATGGAGGAGACAGAAAAGAGAAACTATCTTAGTTTAACTTTAAAATGACGGAAATGCCCTAACCGACGACTAATTGATGGGTCTATTCCTGGAATTAAAATCAGTAATTTGAGACATAATTTTTTTTATGAAACTTTATTGATGTTTTTGCTATAAGTAAATTAGACCGATACAAATTGTCAACTAAAAGAATGTCACATGCCTAGAACATGCATGACACAACAAAGCCAGATAATTAACGCAAGTCACAAACTCACAATCTAACACGTTCTCCTGTCTCTGTGATTATTGTAAGATCGACAGATTTATTTCTTCTATTCCAAAACAAGCACTCGATTAATATTTACTTACACGTGATTACCATTTTCTTACTATTTTATTTTATGGCACGAAGTTCCATTTCTTGATTATAAATTTTTAATATTACCGTACCAGAACGTTGACCCAAGTTTTCTATCAGGAAATTTGTTAGGAAATGACAAATTAGTGCTTGATATCATGCATGAATCATGATCAAAAGTTGGCCCCATGTTTTTAAAAACATGGGCTAAAATTTTGGGAAAAAATTAACGAAAAAAAGATTGATGAAATAATTCTGTCAAGTACATAATAAATTCATAATACGAGAATTACGTGAATAACCTAAATTTTGTATCAACATTATTAAAAAAAATAGTGTAGAGTTTCATAAATTAATAAAATAATTTAAATTCAAACTCTAATTAAATCTAACCTCTAGACTTTAAAATCTTAACTATAAATCCGTAATGCATGGAAACATTAATTCTTCTGTAAAACAATAAACAAAACAAAATGGTCAATTGTTTAGAAAGTTCAGTATTTTAGTTAGATGAAAAAGATTTACAATAATAATTGTGTGATTTATTGAGTAATGATCGGGTTTATTCACCAGCCATCAGGCGGCTGATCGGGCCAGTTAACTAACATAAGGTCTGAATAAAAATGGGCCGAATCAATAAGGCTCGTCAATCTCAGTCTTGTGCTACATGTATTTTCACTTCTTCCACTTCCAAGTTCAAACAAATTTCGCCAAAATGGGATTACCTTTATGAACCAAAAGACGACCAGGGGACCTGACTTTATCGGTGTTAATGTTTCAATCATACTAAAATCGACAGAAATTAAAGTAGTGGATCCACAAATCTTACATTTTTATTAGAATAAGAAGTTTACTTATACAAAGAGATGATGACGTGGCCATGCAAGCTTTTTGTTTTATTACGTAGGCCCTCGGCTCCAAAAGTTTGTTGAGACTTCGAAATCTTGGAATTAAAGCTTCTCGTTTTCGAGGTCAAGCGTACATGTTAAGTCATTTTTATTCGTAAAGTGATAATAAGCTTTTTAAGTATCATCAACTTTCATCACTTATACATAAAATTCATTTAATTTACTCTTTATACGTATGACACTTAACCAAAGCTTTTGCTATTTAATCATTTGGCTAACTAACACTTCTTTCTTTCTTTCTTTTGGTAGGTTGCGGAACTAATTAACGCTACTCTTTCAAAGTTAATTTTTTTTACTGATAGTGTTATGTTTCCACAACAGTATGTTGCGTGAGGTGACGTCTATATGCTTATGACTATAAGCTAGCAGCTTAAACTATGTACAAAAATGTACAATGTCATTATTGTGATCACAAAATTGGTAGTTAGTTAATGTCATATATATATATATATATATATGTGTGTGTTTTAATTTTGTTAGGTACAGAGGCACTCTTGTAAATAAAAACTACCACTAAAATCTGAATGTTTTGTGCATTAAAAAAGAAAGAAAGATAAAACCTCGTACCGATCTGAATAATTTTTTATCAATGAAGTCACAATTTTGTACGTTGATGAAGTCAACACGTGGCAAATTACAAACTCGACAATTTCCTCAAGAGAAACAAAAAAAATCCCTGAAAAATTCCTCAAAATTTTCTTAATTTTCGAGATAAATTGATTTAAAATAAAATAAAACAGAAAGATACGCAATGAAACTGCGTTTTCAAGCAAACTGCTAAATTTCTATCTTTTTTTCTCTCTCTCTCTCTCTCTATAAGGGCTCTGCTTCTTGTACAACAGCCGAAACAATTATACCATGACATTAAAATCCAGATTTTTTTCAGTCATTTTCGTATTATTTGTTTAAAAGTAAAGTTTTTCTTCCATCAAAATGGAAAATGTGATCTGGTTTTTTTCTTAGAAGATATTAAAACAATCGGAGAGAGGATTGCAAATTTTTTATTTTTGTTAATTTGCTGTGTGATGGGTCTGGTTGATTCTTTGTTAGGAAAAGATGCAAGAAAATTTCTCAAAAGGAAAGATAGTGATGCTGCAGAAGCAGGTACGTCATTATTATAACAACAATTCATGAATCTGCCTCCATATTCTTCATTTGATTTGCCTCATCATAATTCAGATTTCTCATGATCAAAAATGATGCTTTATTTATTCCCACGTTGTCTCTGTTCTTCACCGTTTAAGTTAAATGGTTTTGATCGGATCTTTAATGGTTTTGATCGGACCTTTAGGCTTTTTTGATCTGTTTGTGAATTTGTAGGACGAGCTTTGGAAGAACTCAGAAGTTCTTTGTACAATGAGCTTAAAACATCAGAAGGAGCTAAAAGGCAACAACAGAGATTTTGTGGCCCTGTTGTTGCAATGTCCTTTAATTTCGTTGTTGCTGTTGGAATCATCCTTGCCAATAAATTAGTAATTTGGTTTCTTCAATCTCAAATTCTTCTTTCTCTTTTTTTTATTTACCATGTGAATGTAATTGTAAGGTTGAATTGTGCAGGTGATGGGAAGAGTTGGATTCAATTTCCCAATCTTTCTAACATTGATTCATTATACCGTGGCTTGGATTCTTTTAGCTTTCTTCAAGTCTCTCTCTTTGCTTCCAATGTCTCCTCCATCAAAGACAACACCTTTCTCATCTCTTTTCTCTCTTGGAGCTGTCATGGCCTTTGCTTCTGGACTCGCTAATACCAGTCTCAAACACAATAGGTTCATAGCTCAATCGCTAAAGTTTGAATCAAGATTCATAGCTTAAGCTTGAAAGCTTTTGTTCTTCTTTGTTTCCAGCGTTGGATTCTATCAAATGGCTAAGATCGCAGTTACACCAACGATTGTTCTTGCCGAGTTTGTTCTCTTCAAGAAAACCATTTCTTCCACAAAGGTTTCGCTTATATCTTTTATGACATGTCAACAAAACAATCAAGAATTCATTACATGTTTTTGGTGCTTACTCTGTTTTTGCAATTTGTCCTCTTACAGGTCATGGCATTAGCTGTAGTATCTCTAGGTGTGGCAATCGCGACAGTGACGGATCTAGAATTTAATTTGTTTGGTGCATTAGTTGCTGTTGCTTGGATTATTCCAAGTGCCATTAACAAAATACTCTGGTCTAATCTTCAGCAACAAGCTAATTGGACTGCCCTAGCGTAAGAAATAAGAATCTCTCTCTTTTACTTTTACTTGAGGTGTAAGCAATACAAGTCTCTTAAAATAAAGGCTTTATTGAATGTAGATTGATGTGGAAGACAACACCGTTTACTGTCTTCTTCTTGTTGGCTCTCATGCCATGGCTTGACCCACCTGGAGTTTTGCTTTTCAAATGGGATTTAACTAACTCTTCCGCAATCCTCATCTCGGCTCTTCTCGGCTTTCTTCTCCAATGGTCTGGTGCACTCGCTCTCGGGTTAGTCTTTTTGTTCTCTTGCTTTGGTTGGAAGTTCAGTCTTGAGGTTATAAAATGCTAACTAAATTTGTTGTTTCTTACAGGGCAACATCAGCAACATCTCATGTAGTATTAGGGCAATTCAAGACATGTGTGATCTTGCTTGGAGGTTACGTTATCTTCGGCTCTGACCCTGGTTTCATCAGCATCTGCGGCGCTATCGCAGCTCTTGGAGGCATGTCTGTCTACACGTGGCTCAATCTTCCGGGGAAATCCATCGATCACATGTCAAACAAGCAGCTGCCAAAGCAAAACGTCACCGTTTCAAAACCTAAAGCCGAGGCTGACGACGGAGGAGGAGAGACCGGAGTAACCGTAGTTTCTGTTGACCCACTTCTCTCCAAGACGATAACTGCAAATATCGTATAGTTTTACAATTTGATTAGATTGCCAAAGAGAAAAAAAATGAGTTTTACTTTTTCTTCTTCAGGTTTTAGTTTGTAAAATTGGTTCAGTTTTGATATCAAATTAGTGTAGTAAAGTATACTAATAAAAATATTTTGATATCATAATGTGACAAGAGGGCTTGGTGGGTTTATTTGTACGATAATGAAATAGATGGTGTAGTTTAGAAGTAATGTAAAACTTGATGTGTATTTTTTTTTTTGTCGTCACTTGATGTGTATTATGAGGTGCAATTAGTAAATATAATAAACCTTTTTGACTTTTTCTATAATTTCAAAAACTTTAATGTAGTAAAGTGAAAACTTGTGGGGAATAGGGTTTTCGGTGATAAAATCGGGCTGACCCGAACCCGGTTTAGTGCGAGATTCCACTGTCCGTCGTTAACAAAGGAGCTAAATCTCAGAACGATTTCTCGATTTGCTTTTGCGACATTATAATTTTCCTTTCAATTGACTCAGTGAGTCGCCGATCGAGTTAGAAATGGGAATGGGAAGTAACGGAGAATTGAAGTATGAGATCTCCCAGAACGCGTACATCAAACTCGTTCTTCACTCGCTGCGACACAAGACGGCGGCGGTCAACGGAGTCCTCGTCGGTAGAATCAGCCCTAAGGACGACGGAGTTGTAGAGATCTCAGATTCTGTGCCGCTCTTTCACTCTAACCTCGCTCTCCTTCCTCCTCTCGAGATCTCCCTCATCATGGTTCGTATCTCTTCTTATTCGAATCGATTTGATTTTACGAGCTTTGAAATTGAATTTTGAAAGAGATTATGATCTGATTGCATTGGTATGTATATTGAATTACGAATTCTGGAAATTTTTAGTTCGTGTACTAAGCTTGAGCTGCATATGTTATTATTAGCTTGTTCTTAGTTTTCTATATGTTTGCTTGATTCTCAGTGAAGTCTTATTGTTGTTTCTATATTAACATAGAAATTTCAGATCTTTATGTGTTTGTTCTGTAGCTTTGTTTGTACCTATATCCTTTAAAGAAAAACTTACGGATTCAGGTATATTTTTTGTTGTGGTAGATAGAGGAGCATTATGTGGCTCAAGGTTTAAGTATTGTTGGATACTTTCATGCAAACGAGAGGTTTGATGACGTTGAGCTCTGTGGTGTGGCTAAAAACATTGGTGATCACATTTCTCGCTATTTCCCTCAGGCACCAATTCTCTTGGTAATTAAATGTCTTATCCTTTACTTTCAAATGCAGCATTTTCGTTTAACTATCTTATGTTTTGTCCCTTTATGCTGTTTGTAGTTGAACAACAAAAAGCTTGAAGCCTTATCAAAGGGTAAAGAGCGAAGCCCTGTGATGCAGGTTGGTATTTCTAATCATGAAAATGCTTTGAAAAGCTTAGGAGAATATGAATATGAGATTGAGAAGTTAGTCAATTTAGTATTTAATATATATCAAGGCCACTCTACACCAGTATAGCTTCTTGGTATTTGAAAATATGGTTTTGGTATATTGTTATGCTCAATATAAGATCAAGAGAAAATAGTGAAAGACTGAGACACTCAAATTTTGTTGTATATGCTAATTTATGGTTACTCCAGGCTCTTGTCTCAACTTTGCATCCTAAGCAAATACTGTAAATTTATAAGATATACATGACTATACTAGCTAATTAAAGTTCACACTGTTTGCTTGAATTGTGCTACCAACCTTCTTGACACCAAGCTTATATGGTCTATGTAATAAACCCTTTCTCGCCCTTTTCTTTTGGTACTTTCTGCTTGATGCAGTTTCTCTGCAGCTGTTAAACTCCTATTTGTCACTTTTTACGGATTTAGTGATAGTGTATGTTGTATGTATATGCTAGCTCTGTGTGAAGGATGCTTCTAAGAACTGGAGAGTAGTTGGAGCAGATGGAGGAAGCAAGCTACTCTTAAAAGAGCCATCGGCCAATGTAGTTTTGTCAGATTACATTTCATCTGAGAAATGGAAGGACGTCACAGATGTTGATGATCATCTTGATGATGTAACAAAGTAAGTTAAATACACGAACTGAAACAAAAAAAAAGAAGCTAGAACCTTTATGTACCAGATGGTAATATCTCACTCATATTCACTGTAATTGCAGGGACTGGCTAAACCCTGGACTTTTCAACTGAAGATGGGTATGCGACATAGCTAAACTAGACTTTTGCTTTCATCATCTTCTGTCGAAAAACAAAAAAGTTCTCGGAGACCATTGTTTAAAATTTCCCTTGAATCTTGTTAAAGTATTATCCAGCTATGCAACAGAGCTCAAATTACTTTTAATTGGTACACATCTTAAACCTTAGTTATATCATTTGAATGATATCTTTTGGAGCTTGTTACATTTTGATTATATAGTTGGAATGAAGAAAGCTCTACTTTATTTGGCTACTGTTCTTATACTTACAAAGGGAATAGTTAAATACTGAAGAACATGAAACCAAATCTAGTGCTTTACATTGTTTGAGTCCCTTAACTTGGAGGGTTTTACACAGATATAAGGTTACCGAAGCCATCAACAGTTACCCCTTTCAGGACAACGTTGCATCTACTTCAATTCTTAAAACACGGGACAACCTTCAACAACAACACCTTTGGCTAGAGGGCAATGCGCTAGAGGGCAATGGTCTGAATTCTCAAGCCCCCACCAATCAGGTAAGCTTATATCATTGTTCTGGAATGCGAAGAATATCAACACTCCCATAATCGCAGTACCTGCATCAAGCGCCGCAGAGAGGATGTAATTGTGCCTCGCCCACCAAGTTTTGAACCTCCTGAAGATGTAGTAGTTGAACACAACCCCAACGATGGCCCAGGACCAGTAATGCACAGCCTTAGCTTGTGGCATGGCGCTTACTGCAGAGAAGATCAAGGGAACATGGATCTGTTTTAGCCATTTCTTCTCTGGGAACTTCTTCGATAGGTACCAGAAGGGAACTGGAGCGAGGAGACCGATAAGGAAGAACCAGTTCATCCCGGGATAGATACCTTCTTTGGTAAACATTCTCCCTGGACCAATCACTCCCCATATGATTGATGCATTGTAGAACACTTCATCTCCAGGACAAGTCCATGGACTACCCACCGGGAGCAAATCGACATTACATATGTTCTCGACGGATGTAATGAGCCACCAGGTTGTTCCGAAGCAGACAGTTGATGCAACCACAGTTGCAACAAGCTGGACGATGAACATTGATCTTGGAGGAATCTTCATGTAGTGACCAAGCTTGAAGTCTCCTACAAAGTACAAGGCTTGAGACATACTGATGTATCCGTATGTCTTGAAAGCGACATTGGCTAGTGGCTTTCCTGGGTATAAGTACCCGATGATCAGTTCTGTTATAACGTTAAGACCCATTTGCTGGTTAGTAGTTGCTTGGATAACTCCGATAGGTAATGTGAAGAACAAAGCGATGGCGCAAGCGAGTATAAGTCCCCACCATGGGAGCTGAAGCTGTTTGTCAAAGCCCTCGCAAGCATAGAGTGCGAAAGCAAAGGAAATAACTAGAACTGCGATGAACCACCATTGAGGTACTGATTGATAATTCTTCTTCATCAATCTCGAATGCACGTCACCGTACTTGTCCTTTGTTGCTGTCTTTGCCTTCTTCCACATTCCCCATATAAACCTTAAGATACAAACACAAAAGAAGCTTAGAGAGAGTCATCATAGAAAATAAGCTATTCAAAAGATGTTGGAAGGTCCTTACTTTCCATCATAGAGGGCAACATGAGAGATGGTAGCGCAAAGAGAACCAAAGCTGAGTCCATAGAGCAACGCGAACATCACACTCAAATAGAGCTTGCTGTAACCGTTGTAAGCGTCTAGATTGATATCGAAATTCTTCTCATTGAGGATACGGGTAATGTTATAGGTGTGTCCAGTCTGATCAAAGGTGTGTGAAGTATAGAACGGAAACTTCTGAGCATCATAAGCATTAGTCCAGTAGAAGATAGGTAGAACAATGTATAAAAAGATGAAGAATCCTCCAAAGAAATTGGCAATGGCGAAGAATGGTACAGCCAACGGACTGCCTAAGAAACCAGCAACTGTGGACCAGTCAAGACCGAACGAACCAATACCTAAACCCTTGAGCCCAGAACCGACAATCTGAGCGGTCACTGAGCTTTTCCAAATCCAGCAAACAAATGAAATTGCGGAAATGGAAGGGAAAAGGTAGCCGGGGATTATGTAGTAAGCAAAGCTCACACAGAAGACAATGATGAAGAATCTAAACCTTGTTTGTTGCCCTTTTTGTAGATCCTCCTTCTCATGTAAAGCTCTGTTACATAGCCAAAATCAAAACTTGGCTTAAGAGAAAGCAATAAGAGTCACATATATGGGTCATTGAAACGAACCTAAAGAGTGAGACTTGAACCAAATTTGACGGCCACCACATATACGGTGAATCCACAAGGAACTTCCTGAAGATTCCAGCCCATCCATATCCCAACAACTGCAAAAGAAATGATTGTTAAAGTCTTAAAGATCACAAATCGTTAAAAATATTTGTTTCTTAGGCCATAGTTCTAGTATTTAAATGACTATTACCCACAACAACAAAATGAATATAATAATTTGTAAATGTATAAAATGCGAGAAAAATAATAATCAGTAATCATAAAGATTGAAGAACGTAATCAAGAAGATAATAGCTTTTTTTTTTTGTGTAGCTACTGTTATATCCACCCATTATAAAAACAAAAAGACAATAAAACTTAAGACATGTAAAAACTATATACCTGAGTGGTTTGAGTGAGCAACATGGCGGCGGCGACATTAAGTTGACGATTATAAAACGCTTTAACAATGGTAATAATACTGGTGGCGTAAACTCCACCAGCTCCGGTGTTAGCAAATATTGTAATAAGAACATGTTCCTTCATATTGAACGGACCAGGGTTAAAAGACCACGACCAATTCGTCCCGGGAAACCCAAATTTCTTTGTCGGTAGCGTCTTTGCCATGAGTTTCCCTAGCGGAAGGGTCACGATCTGTGCCGCAACTGAAGATACCCAAAGCTGGTTCGACCGGAAACCAAAGAACTGGTTCACGAAGGCAAGCAATATGCAAGAGAAAAGTCCAAGAGTCCATGTTCGAAACGTTAGCACCGGTAGTGTTGGATCGTCGGTTATCGGTACCGTTAACCGGACTTCTTCAATCGGATTATCATTCTCCTCCTCCAACACCTCTTCTTCTCCTGCACGTTAAAATTCAATCCAAACACACACTCTTAAACCAACCAACCATAAACGACTAGAAGATTTAAAGAATCGAAACAAAACCGGGATAAACCGAAATAAACCGAAGGAACATAGAGATACATTACCATTGATGACGATCTTGGACTCGTGAGAGTCATCGGAGGGTTTATGTTCGTCGAAAACGCTCGTCATTGTTTTGTCTTCAAGCTCCTTTTTTCCGTCCTTCACGATGGTTTCGTTTAGAAACCGAGGTTGTCTCCGGCGACGGTGACCGGATTTTCTAGCCCTCGGTAACCAGTCGGAATTTTAGAAAAGAAGCCTGAAGATTAAAGATTACGATAACGTTTTTAGCCTAGAAGCATTTGTTCATGAATTTGACTTCATATATAGACTTTCGACACAAAAAAAATGGATGTCAATAAAAAAAAATACAGACTTTAGACAATTTACACCACATGAATTTTGGTTTTTACCGTTTTACTATTATTAAGGTTAAGGAGACCGTTAAATAAGGATCCGTTTTCTTTGGTTTTTTTTTTTTTGGTCAACATTCTTTCAAAAGTATTGACTCAACAAGAATAACTAATTCAGAATTTTGTAAACTGTATTGGAATCTTGAAAGCGGACAACTCAAGATTCTGTATATACTGTATTTAATTAGTATCTTAATTGAATCCTATAGACTGGAATCTTATCAAAGTACCTCTTCTTTTGCACATGAAGAAGAACAAAAAAATAAAATGGAAATAATTGTGATGATACAAAAAAGAAGTAAAGATAATGATGACATATACTAAAAATGTATGTAGCTGGTCCCGATAATTAAGAAGTTAAGACGTATCGAAATCTAATATGCTTGAAACATGCCATGGTCATGTCAATTACGTTTGCTAGTGATATTTGAAGACTGAATTGGGTCATTGGTTCAGCTATATTTCAACAATTCAGATTTCGTTAAAAATAAACTAACAAGTAGAATAAAAAGGTTATCTATCTACTTACTAAAACCAGCATTTAGGTTTAGTGGCTTTCTTGTTCAATTATCTGCGTATTCCATATTCAACTTAAATTTTTCGTTGCCAATTCATCACCATATTGAAGTACTGTATCATGCTATTAAGTTTAAACAATATTTTGTAGACCGACTTTTAAAATACAACAAAATTGAATTAAAAATGGATTAGAAAGTCCTAACTAATTATATAAGATAGTCCAGATGGAAGAACTCAATTCGATCTGAGTTTTAGTAAAGTAATTTAATGAATCGTAAATCTTAAAAATCATGAAAAATCACTTGCAAGAAAGTGAGAAACAACCTATGGACCACAATAACAAGAATTTGTCGTAAAACAAAGAAAAGGTTTTAAGTTTTGTTGGAAACTTACTTGGTCAATTCTACTCGTGGTAATGTGGTGGACAAGCCTTAAATCGCGATTACAAGCTTAGAGAATGTTGTAAAGAAATACTCCAAGAAGATGGCATATTTATAGGACGAGAAGAACAAAAATAAAAAAATTTGGATATCCATCGCAGTTATTACAGATTCTTTATTTCTATAAATAGATTCCTAAATCGTTGCGTTTTGATTCTATATTCTATTTTTGTAAATTAAAAGTCCATGCATGGTTAGATATTGCACTGTCGTCTAGGTTCATTTTTACGTTTCTATTGCCAGCTCTAACGATTTTGACTGTGATTCATCTTTAATTAGATAATTAAGATCTATTGCCAGCTAGCTCTATTGCCATATTAATTACATAATTATCTCTAAGACTAAAAGATCATGTTCTGATGAAACTTGTCAACTTGACATGTCTCTAACTGCCAAAACTTATGAATTTAATGTACGTAGAACTTTTTAATATTGACTCCGATGACTTATTTGATGTTTGAAATCATGTGTAACAACTTTTGGCTCGATAGGCCTAATATATTTATTAGCTTTTCACAACCAGATTCTTGAATGAGACTTTTCTAGCCGTCATGTGAAAATGATGTAGCTAATAAATGGTCTTCTTTTTTTATGAATAACACCGACTCAAAGGTAATTTCAATGAGAAAAATATGAGCATTTTAGGTATGTCCTCAAACAAATTAAAACTGTATTCAAATAATTGATCATCTTGCTACATTATATAATAGAGGTGGTGATCAAACATCATAGCATAGTCATATTGTTAAGATGTCTCAAACATCGTCGCATTAGGTCTGAATCGGCAGGGCCGGTCCATATACTAATAAGTAATAACCAAATGTTATGAACTACGCGAGTGTAAATAACATAAGATGTTAAAATGGTTGGTGAACGTGCATTAAATTGTTCTACTGAACGCGTTATTGGTTTTAAGCATGTCGATATTTGTAGAGATTGTAATATGTTGTACGTATTAGAGATTAATATAAACGCGTTATTGATATGTATATTACATTTGATATCATGCGTTTGCGGACAAATAAATATCTTTATTATATACATCATATCGTCACATGTAATGTGTCACTATATATAATAGAAAAGAAATCAACTTAAATGATTGTAGTCCAATCCCCCTATATAGTCGTATATATCTCATCGGTCAAGACACATATGACATAACCAATTTTTAGTTTGAGTGTTCTACATGCACGCATGTATTCAACGAATGGGTTAAACGTTAACTCGTTCTCGTAAGATTATTTTTACATAAAACAGTGAATCTTTTTATTGGTAAATATACATAAAACTGATAATAGTAATAATCTAATTTAGCAACTAGTTTATCCTCAGAATCATTAGATACGTTACTGATCTATTATGATTGCTTAGTGATTAGATAGAGCCGATATCAACTCAGTTTGTACGCACAAGACAGAAGACTAATGAATAATGACAATATATATTCTCGACCCATTTCACACAATGCTAGTACAAGATAAGGTGCTTTCGTGTCATAGAGATTTTGACAAATTGATTATAACTTCCGTTGACTGATGGGAGCGAAATTGACAAAACCATTAACAGATTATGAGCAAGTTCTCAAGATTTTTTAGTTTTCTTTCTCTCTCGGTCCCAAAAGAAAAGATGACAATAGCTAGCATCAACTTGTTAGAAAAAGACGATGAACAAGTTTGAGAATTGGACCACTGAAAATCCAATTTCCACCCAACCAATTATTCTACTATTAGTGGAAAAACGTGGTCAACCATCTTTGTCAACTTCGCCAATATGCTTTTCAACTTCTTAATTAATGCCTCAAATCTCGGAACTACATTTTGTCACAACGCTAAAGATAAAAGAGAACTAAAAGTAGAAAAACAAGAGTTTGTGAAAGTTTACAAGTTTTTTTTGTAGAGAGAATTTTAACCGTGTTAATGTTTTGTTCCAAATGTTTTTGTTTGTTTTGGAAAAACAAAAATTTGGTTGTTTTTATTTCACAAGTTCAAGAGCACGCTTGTACCAACAAGATCGATGATCGTGTTGTTTCGATTCGTGTCGAAGTTGACACCGTTTCGTTGTCTTGTTTATTGATCGAGACATATTTGTTTTTGGTTGTGGAACAAAATTTTAAAGTATATTGCGTGTTCACACTAGTTTGAAAGTTGTGTGCGTATGAATAAACATATCGAATAATCAATAACAAGGCACCATATAGTTATTGGGCTCAATTTGTTTTAAATTGGGCCGATAATTATTTAGGCAAAAGCCCAATAATAGACACCAGTCAAATATACCTTTGTGTACTCCAACAATCATCATCTTCTACTTCTTCTCTTAAACCCTGGCCGCGCGAGAAAACCCTAATTCAAACCTGTAGCCATGCCTGCCCTCACTCGTAACAAGAAGAAGGCTGCGACGAAATCGATAACCCCTCCAACGAAGCAGCTTACCAAATCCAAAACCCCTCCAATGAAACCCCAAACTTCAATGTTGAAGAAAGGAGCGAAATCTCAGAACAAACCTCCATTGAAGAAGCAGAAGAAGGAAGTTGTGGAGGAAGAGCCTCTAGAAGATTACGAAGTTACCGATGATTCTGATGAAGATGACGAAGTTTCCGATGGTTCTGATGAAGATGATATTTCTCCAGCTGTGGAATCAGAAGAGATTGATGAATCTGATGATGGAGAGAACGGGTCTAATCAGTTATTCTCTGATGATGAGGAAGAGAACGATGAAGAGACTTTGGGTGACGATTTTCTAGAAGGTAGCGGCGATGAAGATGAGGAAGGATCTTTAGATGCGGATTCGGATGCTGACTCTGACGACGACGATATTGTGGCGAAATCTGATGCTATTGATAGAGACTTAGCAATGCAGAAGAAAGATGCTGCTGCTGAACTGGAGGATTTTATCAAGCAAGATGATGTACATGATGAAGAACCTGAACATGATGCGTTTAGGCTACCAACTGAAGAGGTAACATTTTTTTCATGTGTAATACTTACTCTGTTTGATTTTGGTTTTAGCATATATCTAACTGTTGTTGTTATCTTTCATTTGTCCAGGAGCTTGAAGAAGAAGCTCGTGGTCCACCAGATCTTCCTCTACTTAAGACTAGAATTGAAGAGAGTTAGTAACATTTCCAAATTTTGTTGCTTTATTACTGTTGAAATGTTGGTGTGATGGTATTTATCTAGGTTGGTTTGGATTGGTGTTCTAATTGTTGATTCATTTAACATTTCAGTTGTTAGAGCTCTTAAAAATTTTAAGGCTTTCAGGCCAAAAGACACCACGAGGAAAGCTTGTGTTGAACAGCTCAAAGCTGATCTCGGTTCTTATTATGGTTATAACAGTTTTCTTATTGGAACTTTGGTTGAGGTGAGACTCTCTAGTTTCTTTCCTTTGATATAGTATGGATAGGATGTTGCTGATATTCTTTACTTATGGATGTTGAATTGGGATTTCTCTTGCAGATGTTTCCTCCTGGTGAACTTATGGAACTTATTGAAGCTTTTGAAAAGCAAAGGCCTACGTCCATCCGAACTAACACACTTAAGGTGAACTTGGTTGTGACTTACTGGGTTGTAGCTTATGACTTTCAAGTTCTGCAATTTCATGGTGATGTATGTTTTGCTTTAGACTCGAAGACGGGATCTTGCTGATGTACTTTTGAACAGAGGAGTCAATCTAGACCCATTAAGCAAGTGGTCTAAAGTAAGTAGTTTGTTCTTACTATTTTCTATTCTGTCAGTCCTATTTTTATGAATCTTCTATTGTTGATCTGTCCTAAGTCTTATTTACTGATGTCCTACTGCAGGTTGGACTTGTTATTTATGATTCACAAGTCCCAATTGGTGCAACTCCTGAATATCTGGCTGGGTACTACATGGTAAGTGATCTTCTGATGTCTTTCCCTTTTCTTCACCTTTATGGAATGCAATTGTTTGCTTAAGTCTCTCTACTTGGTGTATTTGCAGCTTCAAGGTGCTAGTTCGTTTTTGCCAGTGATGGCCCTTGCCCCTCGAGAGAATGAGCGGATTGTGGATGTAGCGTAAGTTATCATCATCTACTCATCTACTAAACAATCGCTGCAGCTAAAAAGCGTTTGACCTTGTTGGCGTGTGATGATTCCAATTCTAGTGTTTGACTGTTTTGTTGTGTGAGTTTATAACAAGATTTTATATCGATGCAGTGCTGCTCCTGGTGGTAAAACAACTTATATCGCCGCTCTAATGAAAAATACGGGTATGTCTTCATTGGTTTCTCTTGCTTCTTATCCCCATATTCTATTTGGCTGTCGTATGTTTTTTTTTTTTGGTTTAAGTAATGTTTATAATGATGCTATTACCAGGCTTAATATATGCGAATGAGATGAAAGTACCTAGGCTTAAGTCGCTAACTGCCAATCTGCATCGTATGGGGGTCACAAATACCATAGTTTGTAACTATGATGGAAGAGAGGTTAGCTTCTTGAACATTGATTTTTCTGTTGAATTTCTGCTACCTGTTCACAAAATGTTAAAAACCCCGTAACATCTACTTGAATTCACACTACTGAAATGACTGGAATTATAAAATTTGATCTGGTTAATTTTGCTCAACATGCTGCCCAGTTTTATTTTCTTGCACTTATTCTTTATTTCGTTATCTTTGCTGCTGTCAGCTACCCAAGGTTTTAGGTCAGAACACGGTTGATAGAGTATTGTTGGATGCGCCTTGCAGTGGGACTGGAGTAAGGAACTTCGAACTTACTCTCTGTTAAACTGTAGTTAAGTTTTAGATCCTTGTTACTAAATCTCCTCTGCTACCCAATACAGATTATATCAAAAGATGAATCAGTTAAAATAACGAAAACCATGGATGAGATAAAGAAATTTGCTCACTTGCAAAAGGTATGGCAGTACCTTCTTAAATAACTTCTATTATATCTGAACAGACCAATTTTCATTCTTAAACACATGCTAAGTTAACCCTTTTTTGTTCATGAAGCAACTTCTACTCGCTGCTATTGATATGGTGGATGCCAATTCCAAAACCGGTGGATATATAGTTTATTCAACATGTTCAATTATGGTTACTGAGGTTAGTTAACTGATAATTTCCCCCATAATTTTCTTCTTTGTATTTGATTCATCCTAATTTTTCTTTATGTATGAAAAAATTGTGCAGAATGAAGCCGTCATTGACTATGCCCTCAAAAAGAGGGATGTTAAACTCGTTACGTGTGGTCTCGATTTTGGCAGAAAAGGGTAATGCACAAGTTTTTCATCTGAGGGATATTTAAAGGAACATTAAATAATGTCTCTAACTCTTTGTCCTTCTTCTCTTCATCAGATTTACCAGATTTAGAGAACACCGGTTTCAGCCATCTTTGGACAAGACTAGACGTTTCTATCCTCATGTACACAACATGGACGGATTTTTTGTGGCAAAGGTACTCACTTTTGGCCATTGTAATCGATCAACCATGCACTTGTCAATACTCTAATAGTTGATATAATCCACACAATTTGATGTAATGCTCTTGTGTTCTTTTTCTTTATACAGCTGAAGAAAATGAGCAACGTGAAGCAATCTTCAGAAGAAGGTGATGATGATGCGGTAGAAACTGTAGAGCAAGCTGAAGTGTCTAGTGATGATGATGATGAAGCTGAGGCCATTGAAGAGACGGAGAAGCCTTCTGTTCCCGTTAGGCAACCTAAGGAAAGAAAAGAAAAAAAGAACAAGGAAAAACTTGCAAAATCAAAGGAGGACAAGAGAGGTAAAAAGGATAAGAAATCAAAATCTGAAAATGTGGAAGAGCCATCTAAACCAAGGAAGCAAAAGAAGAAGAGACGGGAATGGAAGAACGAAATAGCTCAAGCTAGGTATATAAATATCTATCCCCATCCATGAACTGAGAGAACAAAATGCTTTAGACTTGTCTTTTATATATAGTTGCTTGACAATGATTTGTATAATCACGTTTGCAGGGAAGAGAAAAGAATAGCCATGCGGGAGAAGGCGAAGGAGGAGAAGTAATGATGATTCAGTGTTTTTTCATCAAAGAGAAGAAAAAACATTTGCGAAAACGTTATCATCTATGGTTATAGTAGGCTTGTGCCATATATTGGCTTTCTTGTTTTTGTTTATTCACGACGAGATTTGTGCAACGTTAAAAGCACCCAGAGTGAGCACTCTGTTGGACTCCGTGGGCAGACCACCTTAAATGTCCAAAAGTTTTGTTTCAGAAAAAAATCTTTTAAGAGAATCAAAGTTAAGTTGTGTTCTTGAGCCGATCACTAAATTGCTGTTATTTTTACTCAAGAACCAAACTAGGGGTGGCCAAAAAAAAAACTATAACTACTAACCTAAATATTTTTTATTTCGAAAAACCCAACATTTTTTAACCTAAATGTAGTTGGAACAAACCGAAATGAATATACTAAATTTTGTTAATTTTAAGTTCAAATGATTAATTATCAACTTTTTAATTAATTTGTTAATTCATCACTTCATATGTTGGAATTGACTCAAACCAAACTATATCAAACCATAATTGTATGAAACCAAACAAAATATATGAAATTGAAAGGCTCAGAATTGTTTCAGTTTAGTTTTTCTTATTTTTCAGAGAACTGTTTTTTAAAAAAAATTAGGGATTTGGCAGTGAGCTGTTGATTGGTTGTAAGAAGTTAGAGAGAGAGATTGAGAAACTCTCACACCAAAGTGGGACTTGTGTTGGAGAACATGACAACCCATTCTTCATCTATCTTTGTCAGATCTTGTTTGGGGACCTCTCAATTTTAATTTGATTATTTATCCTTAACTCTTCCTTTTTCTTTTTTTATTTGCATTATTCATTCTTTTTATAAATATGTATTTCAAATAATCGAAAATCATTAAAGATATCTAACTGGTCGATTATATGTTCCAATCAATCAATTTTTGTATTATTATGGTATGAATAATTTCATATATTTTTCTTGTTTACTTTCTTCCTGATTTTATTATATTCGAAAGAACATTTTTTTTGTCTGCTGTTATAAAGAACATTTTTGTAAGGGAAAAAGATGGTTATTTTATAAACAAAAAGAAGATAATAAAATAAATCAGGTGGACTATTATTTATAACTTTACGTCAAACAAAATCATGTGGACTATGTTCTGACATTTGGGTTGTACTAAAGTAGAGTGGATAATAAACTAATCAAACAGAAATTAACTGAAAACAAGTGTACAGTATATGACATATTATTGGAAATAAAGAACAAAATTACTGTAATTTTTTTTATAATATGCCCATCATAATTGAATTATTTTGGCTGACTTTAGTGAAACAAAAACAAAACTGGAAAGAACATTAAAATATTAAAAAATATTAGGTAAACGAATTTGCGTGTAGAAGTTGTTTTGATTGATAATAAATAGAAATCTCTATCATTATATTTATAAGTTACAACAAAGAGATCTAAACCAAACTCTAAACTAGTTTTTTTGGAGCTTACCAAAAAAAAAAAACTAGTTTTTTTGGACATAAAAGAACTAGGTATTTTTGCTATTTAAAGCATTCACAACTACCACCAATAATGATTAATCTCATTGTAGGAACACTCGAATCTTTAATTTTCACGATAAATCTTTTAACCATTGAATCTCTATGAATTTGTTAAGAAAATAATATAATTAAGACTTTGAGAGGACTCGATCTAAATCTAAGAGTAAACCTAGAAACTTGTATAAAAATGGATATTCTTACCATTTAAATGTTAAAGCATCCTTAGTGACAGTGTCCAGCTATGATTTAAATTGTAATGAAGAAACTTAGAAACCTTAATCCCTCAAGTATCATGGTAAACAAAACATTTTAATAAACTAAACCTTTTATTTTGTTATTATTGCAGTATTTTTAACCTAAAGAAATGGGATTATAATGAAGAAAGATTCCCCACTCGCGTTTCACGTCACAAGCCGATCGTGTAGCAATTGTCGTTATTGGATCTGAGCTTCTCGATTAAAAATTGACGCAGTAATTGGATCTAATAAGAGCATGAGGTTAAAATATGAATTATTTGAGATATGAGGAAATGAACAAATTATACCCACTTGTGTTCTTTTATGTTGAACAATCTTCTGGTTTGTCAACTACCTGTTGAACCATTTCTAAAAAAACATTGTTTCTGTTCGATTTAAATGTGGGGGAAAAAAAATAAAATACATGAAATATAATCTTAGAATCTAAGGAAACTTATTATTGGGCAATAAATAAGAATTTGCTGAAAAGTTTTAGGGGCATCTTTTGGAACTCTCAAGTTTCAAACAATGGTGAGTCTAATTTTAAATAATTGTTTGGTGTGTTTAGTAAAAAAATAAAATAAAATTAATACACATGACCAATTTACGTATTTGTTATTAGGGAAATTTTTTAAAGGTTTATACAATTTTGGAATGTTTAGTTATTTTTAAAAACTTAAAAGATTTTTTTTTATTGATTTTGGTAAATGACAAAAACTTTCACTAAAAATTTGAAAACAGAATGTTTGACGGATGCTAACAAGCTTTTAGAAAGTATTATTTCGACCATAAAATTGGATGAACACTGGATGTAAATGGAATTGATAACAAAAGAAATCGAGATATAAAATATCTATTGTTATGTCTTCATTCAGCTTATAAGATTTATCATCTATTGGCAATCCGAAAAGATGCAAAACTCTTTGTGATATGGTATGCGCTAATGTTCATTTAATGCCTCAAGTTTCACCCATTAGAACACAAGAAGAAACTTCCGAAGATGCTGCATGATGACGAAAACATACGCTTAGGACGATGTTTTCCAAACCGCATAAATAAAACAGAAAATTATAGTTTGGTGGCACGCATATGGGATTGTCCTTCTAACAAAAATGTGCATTCACAATAGTTCTTACTTAGAATTGCTAAACTGAAAAACTCGTGTGAAAACTTAAGCTAAATATGTAAAATCCATAAATTTATGCATAGAGGTAAACATCAATTTTTTTTATCATCAAGTAAAAGGCACATGACAGATTCATGAGAATAGATGAAAGATAAGAATGTTGAATTTTAATAATTTAAATTGATGTGTTTAATAATTTAAAGAATCAAAAAGGAATTTTTTTGGTAAATATATATAAAAATTTCTATAGACAATTATTTAGAAAATCAAAATATAAAGTAAACATGTAGGAAATATACAATAACATGTATCAATAAAAATTTGGTTGCCCTAAAAAGCCTAAAATTATTAACAGCTCGCGAGAGCATTCTTGATGTAAACATATGTCTTCCATTTTGGAGAAAACAAAAAAAAATACATTGAAATAATTGAAATTCCCTCAAAATAAAAAAAATAAAAAAAAGTATTCAACTTTTTATTTGACCCTCTCTCTCCTCTTCCCTCTTTTCATGGTAGACCCAATTCTCTCTCTCTCTTAACAACACTCTCTCCTCTCTCTCCCTCTCTCTATCTATCCCCATTTCCATGGAAGCAAGCAGATGTGTTCTTACATCTCTTTCTCTCTCTACAGCCTTACATGAACAGTGACTGTTCTCTCTCTTTCCCTCTCCTTCCTTTTTTCTTCTACTTCTCCTTCCCTTTGCTTCGAAAAGGGTATCTCGTGATCTTTATCGCTCAAAAATCTTCACTTTCAGGTAACGATTTATTGGGTCTCTCTCTCTCTCTCTCTCTCTCTCTAAAGCTCTGTTCTTTTTATTTCTTCTTTTTCTGGGTTTTATTCTCTGATTCTTGCTAGATCCAAAAGTTCTTTATTTTGCCTCTTCTTCTTCTTTACTTTAACGAGATCTGTTTTTACCCTTAAAGACTCAAAATAAAAATCCAAACTTTTTGCATGAAGAGCTTTAATTGATTTGTCACTTAGATTTGATATTTCAATTTGGGTAAAATTTTGTGCATCTACTTAAACTTTCATCTGTAGTAAGATCCGTGATTGTTGTTTCTGAGTCTTCTCAATCCAGCTTTAAACTGATGCTATTGTTTTGTTTTGATGACTATAGATCAGGCCACTCGTTGATGGAATCTGTGACAGTATTGATTACTAGAGAGTAAAGACAAGTTCTTTAAATCTCAGGGAAGAAGGAATTGGTGTTTAAGATTGCTCTGTGTTAATGATGGCTTCAAAAACTCCAGAAGGATCACTTACCAATTCCAGTCAAAGTATGTCAATCAACACTTTAGCAGATCAAGTATCTTCGAGTTTGTCTTTCGCTGATCCAAGTAGTGATGGCAAAACCGGTAATAGTAAGATCAACGAGCAAGGTGAGAGTGGAAAGAGTAGCACTTGTAGACCAAGTACAAGCAGTGATATAAGCGATGAGAGCACTTGTAGCAGCTTTAGTAGCAGTATCAACAAACCTCACAAGGCTAATGATGTGAGATGGGAAGCTATTCAAGCTGTTAGAACTAAACATGGTGGTTTGGGTTTGAATCATTTTAGGCTCTTGAAGAGGTTAGGATGTGGAGATATTGGAACTGTTCATCTTGCTGAGTTGAATGGAACTAGGTGTTATTTTGCGATGAAGGTTATGGATAAAACTGCTTTGGCTAGCCGGAAAAAGCTTCTTAGGGCTCAAACTGAAAGAGAGATATTGCAGTGTCTTGATCACCCGTTTCTTCCGACTTTGTATAGTCATTTTGAGACAGAGAAGTTCTCTTGTTTGGTGATGGAGTTTTGTCCTGGTGGTGATTTGCATACACTAAGGCAGAGACAACCCGGGAAACGCTTCACCGAGCAAGCAGCTAAGTAAGAAACTTTTTCTAAACTTTCTTTATCTAAGAATCTAGTTTTGTGCGTTTATATAACCTTAGTGACTTGCTGTTTTGCAGGTTTTATGTCGCGGAAGTGCTTCTTGCAATGGAATATTTACACATGCTTGGGATCATTTACCGTGATCTGAAACCCGAGAACGTTCTTGTGAGAGATGATGGGCACGTGATGCTTTCGGATTTTGATCTCTCCCTGAGATGTACTGTGAGCCTCTCTATAGTCAGATCAGCTAATGTTGGATCCGAAGGCTTGTCGAAGAATTCGGTTTCTTGCTCGCAACAACCTGCATGCATCCAGCAACCATCTTGCATCTCAATGGCTCCAACATCTTGCTTCGGTCCTCGGTTCTTCTCATCGAAATCCAAGAAAGACAAGAAACCGAAAACCGAAAACGGGAACCACCAAGTAACTCCGTTACCAGAACTCGTTGCAGAGCCCACAGGCGCCCGTTCTATGTCTTTTGTTGGCACACACGAGTACTTAGCTCCAGAGATCATCAAAGGTGAAGGACATGGAAGTGCAGTTGATTGGTGGACCTTTGGGATCTTTCTTTATGAACTATTGTTTGGTAAAACACCGTTTAAAGGGTCAGGAAATCGAGCAACGCTCTTCAACGTGGTTGGTCAGCCTCTTAGATTCCCTGAATCTCCGGTTGTTAGCTTCGCAGCTAGGGATTTGATAAGGAGTTTGCTTGTGAAGGAGCCACAACATAGATTAGCTTATAAGCGTGGAGCAACAGAGATAAAGCAACATCCTTTCTTTGAAGGAGTGAATTGGGCTCTGGTTCGATGTGCCAGTCCACCGGAGATTCCTAAACCGGTTGATCTTGAAGCTTTGAATCCTACTCCTACTGTGCCAGCAGCCGCATCTTCGAGTGTAAGATCTGATCAGAGTAATTATCTTGAGTTTGATTTCTTCTGAAGAAACTGTTTCCACAGTTGATGATTCTCATTATTGTTTCTTTGCAAATTCTGTTTAGTGTTTTCTACAAATGTGTTTCTTTTTTTTTCTTCTTTTTAATTTTCACGTCTTGGAAAAAGTTATGAGATTTGTAATCATTCTTCAAAGTTGTGAGACAGTCTCTGTACCATCTTCTTGAGTTTAATGTTAGACACGAACCATTGAGAATCCATTAATCCACCATATCAAAACCTCAAAAGTTCCTTGCTTTTCATTGATCTGAACTCTAAACCAAATTGACTAAACCCGTAATTACTTACAAATGGATATATAATAATCATATGTTATCAACAAGCAGTTCTTACTTAAGAGTTAAAACCCTCTTCTAACTCTGTACAGACGAAGAGGAAACAACTAATCTAAAGACTGAGATAATTACCATTGCATAGAAGCTAAATATAAAACACATAGCTTCATTTCAATTGTTTATAGCAGTTATAAGCAATAGCCACAGATGCAGCAGCACAAGCAACAGCTAAAGCAGCATATGTATCTTCTCTCTCCCAAGTCTCCAACCACATTGACATCACCGCACAAACCTTGAATCCACCAGAAGATCCATTCTCGCTGCTTCCTATCCGAAGAGATGCATTTTTTACAGAGGTTACTCTCTCCGAGGTATTTTTCTCTGTGTGAATCTCCTCCAGACAGTAAGAGGAGTTCCCATTTTGTTGGCAACCACTACCGTTCAGCTCTGGGACAGCTCGAGACTGGCAACAGATACTATTATTAACTGATTCTTGAGTCACCTCTCTGTTGCTGATCTTTTCGCTGTTTAATTGTAACCTTTGTTCTTGAGTTTTCTTCTGATCTTCTTCTGGCAGACCCATTTCACCCCTGGAAAACAATCAATAAGTGTTGTTTAAAGGCCGAAATTCTTTTTAGAGACTGTCTAAATCAAGAAGCTTTGATCTTCTATACCTCCAAAGCCGGTCTACAATTTCGCCTTTGTTAATGTGTTGCTCCAACAAAAGAGGAACATCCTCTAGAGTCACACATCCATACCTAAGAGACAAGAATTACTTAATAAGTTAAAACTCGCATAGAACTCTTTATGGTTGCACACTCAAATCTTTTTACTCCAAAGCTAGCCTTAGTTTACTTACCAGTGTCCTGTGACTCTCTGGTTGATATTTAATCCATAGATGATAACATCTCCAGTGTATTTGTGACCACCAATGTGAGAACAAGGGCTGACTGAAACTTCACCTCGAAGACCACACGAGTCAATTTCTTCTCTGAATCGACTAACTAGAGAAGGTCCACAAACCCCACATCGCCGGTCTCGAGATCCATGACAACATACAAAGACATATGAACTACTAAGAGATTCAGGATTTCCAGGCAACCACTCAACACCCTTCACAAGCACCTCCTCAACAAATGTGTCCACATCAAAATGAGTCAACCTTCTGCATTTTTTTGAAATTGCCAAAATGAGTTACCGTTTATTAAGAATCATCAACCACAATATTAACTGAGTAGTACCTGTATCTGATCATATCTGGAAATATCAGAACATCCCCATTTGATGTCTCTGAACCATCATGTCCCTCACATATTGTGAGTAAAGTCTGCAATTCAACGCATAGATAAAAAAACATCAGAAAGACATCTAAAAGACCCAAAAGATAGTTTATAACTGATGTGCAAGATAATAAGAAGCTACATTGTAAGTAAGGGTTCCTTCAAAGTCAGTACACTAGAATTGTGTATTCTGAAACCTTTTACAAACAAACTAACAGTTCCTAAGTTGTAAAGCATTGAATCTTGCCAATAAAAAAATGCCTCAAGAAAAATCCCAAATATCCTCAGGAGAAACGACTCACTGAGATCTAAGAAGCTCTTCACAAGACAAAAACAAAGAAGTGCCTTTTAAACTCATATTGCAGATTAGGAATGTTCACTGGCGAAACCTTTCTTAGGGATTTACTCTAAGTCTCCCCTAAGTTAGAATCACAAACCCATGGAGACCAAAACTACAGAGATTCTCAGACCTAAGGCTACTTAATACCACAGTAAATTCTGGAACTTTAAATTTTGTCCCTCAAAACAAAATCACCTCTTTCTTCATACTACTCTTCCTCGCCGATATAACGGAGGAGAGAAGCCTCGGTAACCGATCAAACTCAGAAGCTTCGATCCTCGCAGGCCAAACGGATGGTTTTTTGTAGCACAAGAAGACATGCCTCTCGTAGAACTGTACAGTCCCAGCGAGTTTATCAAGTGCGAAATCGACGTCGCTAAAGCAATCACCATCGCCTCCTCGTAAGCTCCCACTCTCGAAGCTACCAGAGCGAGAGATCGATTCTGCGAGAAAGCTAGATTCGGTGATTGGAGACGACGAGGAAGGTGGGTTTCTAGTAAATGTTAAAGGGTCGTCTAGATATCTTCCGCTTCCCATTTGATTCGACGGAAAGTTCAAACTTTTTAGGAGAGATCGAAACTGAAAGTTTTTGAGAAGAGGAAGAAGAAGAAGAGAGAGTAATAAAATTATACTATATTCTGCTGTTTATTAATTAAGTACAGTAATAAATAAAAAGTGTGTGTTATGGGACTAATGATGATCTTTTGTACCACAGTTTCGACACGTTTGGTATTCCAACAATTAACAATTTGGAAAACAAAATCAAAGGTGAAATCGACTTCCATAAATAAATGCTAACCTTTTGATTTTTTCTCATTTCTACATTTTTCTATACACTTTTTATCTCATGTCAACACACATAATCGTGTATTTAATATCATTACTATCATTCATCAACTTGGTGACAGAATATCAATCTACATATGATTGATATCATTTTATAAGGCTCATATGTAAACAATTTTTTAAGAAATTTTTATGTAAGACAACACGTTAACAAAAAAAAAAAAAAAAAA
>Ga0041059_1000292_pt1 | contig 35205 bp, 29 predicted proteins | sample AraColnosormetaG_FD_56232 | JGI IMG/M metagenome (GOLD analysis project Ga0041059, IMG submission 56232) | Arabidopsis roots microbial communities from North Carolina, USA - Col MF nosort | ecosystem: Host-associated > Plants > Roots > Unclassified | place: USA: North Carolina | collected...
AAAAAAAAAAAAAAAAAAAACGACTTGAACAATTCAACATGCTATAGATAGTTTATACGTAAGCTAATAAGCCTGTTTGATACTGTATATGACATACGTGTAGCTGATATGATCAAACTAGACAAAATTTTCTAATTTCTCCCGTAGATATATATTTTTAGTTTACTTGGGCATTCCATTTCTCATATGTTTCTGCAAGTTAGCACACATAATGGTGACTTGGTGAGTTGCTTTTTTTCTCTCTCTTTTTCAATATGATATGCTTTCTTCGATTTTTTTATTTTTTTTAAACAATATATCATCTAATCATGGTTTTTTCGTAATCGTGGTTTTTCTAATTGTAGAAATCTAGTCTTTTTTTTTCGTTTATTTTGTTTTTATTAGTTCATCACAAATAAACACTGATTGGCAAGAAGGAAAAAAAGAAGATGGTTCGGGAGAAGATGAGAAAACACGAGAAAACGCACAAAGGTTAACAAATAGTAAAATAGATAGATAGAAAACAAAACGAGTCGAGAAACTTCGTATCAAATCTTCAACCTTCAAGACCTCTCCTTTTGTCACTTAGAGCCTTCTCATCCTCACCTACATATATACACTCACTTCTACAATTGTAGTAGATACTCAACAAACTCAGAACTAGAATTTTCTAATCTTCACTCAGCGATATTTTTGGCTCATACTCGAAACAAATGGCTTCTACACTCTCATTTGCTGCATCGGCTCTATGTTCACCTCTTGCTCCATCTCCTTCTGTCTCATCGAAGTCCGCTACACCGTTCTCGGTTTCGTTCCCACGGAAGATCCCTAGCCGGATCAGGGCTCAAGACCAGAGAGAAAACTCCATTGATGTTGTTCAGCAAGGACAACAAAAAGGGAACCAAGGATCAAGTGTCGAAAAAAGACCTCAACAACGCTTAACCATGGACGTCTCTCCTTTCGGTACGTTCAACTAACTAAACGGACTTCACTTGTATAAATAAAAACTACATCCTCTGCTTATTACTTAAAACATTGCTCTGTTTTTATGAACTCAGCTTTTGTCAATCGAAAATCTCTTCCTCTGCTTTGAACTGAAACAATGTTCTGTTTTAATCTAACCACAGGATTGTTGGATCCTTTGTCACCAATGAGGACGATGCGACAAATGTTAGATACTATGGACAGGATGTTCGAGGACACTATGCCTGTCTCAGGAAGAAACAGAGGAGGAAGTGGAGTGTCAGAGATTCGTGCACCGTGGGACATCAAAGAGGAAGAACACGAGATCAAGATGCGTTTCGACATGCCTGGTCTCTCTAAAGAAGACGTCAAAATCTCTGTAGAAGATAACGTACTTGTGATCAAAGGAGAGCAGAAGAAGGAAGACAGTGATGATTCTTGGTCTGGAAGAAGCGTTAGCTCATATGGAACACGACTTCAGCTCCCAGACAACTGTGAGAAAGACAAGATCAAAGCTGAGCTCAAGAACGGAGTCCTCTTTATCACTATCCCTAAGACCAAAGTCGAACGCAAAGTCATCGATGTCCAGATTCAGTAGGACTCGATCAACATTATCCTCTTGTTTAATGTTTCTTGGAGGTACTGTTTGTTGTACATAAGCATATGTTTCTCTTTATAGCTTAAAGTGTGTGATGCAAGTAAAAACAACAAAGAGAGATTTTAGAGAAGTCTTTTCCACAAAAGAAATGAAATAATGGCACTAATATTTGGATATGTAATTGCTGAGGAGACGACACTAAATAATCTGTGAGTATTTTCTTAAAATACACCAATCGAGAAAAATCTGTTTTGTTTTCCAAGTAAACGTGATCTGATAGGAGTAACAACCAATCAGAGAAAAATCTTAAATCAAAAATTCGGTTCCATTATTTTATAATTAAATTAGAAGGTAATAGTCAAAAGAACATAGAAACAGTCCTTGACACATGTTGAATCCAATGAAGAAATACGTCTTCACACAAAGCCTTAAAACCAAAACTCATAGTTAGTCGAACAACTATTCAAAGCCCCGCCATAGACATGAATGTGACGTAGAGTAAGAGACAGGAATATTAAGACACGTAATTTGAAGTTTCTACGAAAACTCCAAATGATGTAATAGTCTAGATTTAAAAGTGTTGCTAAATTAACTTATTCGGGTGAATGAATGTCCAAACATGATTTTGGAATCGTTCATAAGATATGCTTTGGGGACATTCACAAACATATCTCCCCCCGATATGTTCAATACCTAAATGTATTTTGCATACTTTACTGGGCTGAGTCATGTCTCATTATTTGGGCCAATAAATTGGGATTTAGCATTATTACCCATATTGATATAAAGGTCTTGAAAAGGCCTTAACTAATTGTAAACCCTAAAACACTCTCCTCTCTAATCACGATTTATTCAAAAATAAAATCAAATATTTCTAATTCAAAAATGAGATCAAATCCTCTGCCACCGCTGCTTGGGGTGCTTGTGTAGGAACAACAACGGTCATTTGCGAATTTCGAACAACTCTTTCAATAAAAGCAACAAAAAGATCGAAACTTTACAGTCGTAGGAAGGAAAAAAATGGTGAGAAAGCGAAGAGTTGTAGTGGGGATCACACCAGATCCATGTGAGACAAAGAAGAAAACGAAAAGCAAGCGAAGAAAGAGACTTAGTAAGGAGGAGGAAGAAGAAGAAGAGGGAACACCTCTCAGAGGTATATTTTGTCTCAAAACACGACAAGATATGAAGATTTTCGAAGAGAAAGAGGATTGCTTTATCCTCGATTTCGATCCCAACGATTCATTTGATGCACGAAAGCTCTCCGATAGCCCTGCATCTGAATGTGACGACGACGTGGCGATTGTCCATGAGAAAGGCCAGGTTTGGTTATTAGGATTCTTGGGTCCTCTGTTTTGTCTGAAAATTTTGAGGCTTTTCACATCTTTTTAGCACAATTAGTGATTTAGGGTTTATGTCTCTGTTTTCGAATATTTAGGTGGCTTGTAGGGATTTTCCACATCCAAGGCATCTCTGCTTGAAATTCCCCTTTGAATCAAGTCAACACTCATCACATTGTAATCAGGTAATAATCTATTTGGATGTTGAAAAAACTTGGTCCTTTTTTTAGTTGTTTGGGTTTGAGATTTGGTGTAATGTAACAACAGAGTCTTATGATTGTTTTAATGTTTACTGTGTAGTGTTACTGTTATGTCTGCGATGTGGTTGCGCCTTGTGCATATTGGACGGCTAGTTTTGCTACACCGCACTGTGAGGCATTAGAGAACAGTAAATGGAAGCCTATACGCAAGTTGTACCGGGACCTTCCTGCTGCTGGCCTTCGTGTAACCACCAAGAAGTGAAGACTTCTCTCATGTGGTGTTGAGATTGATGAATAAGAGTAATGTTGTGCTCTATTTCCCTCATCTTCAGCTGAATATTTCGTTTACTGAAGAAACTTTTTTTTTTTGTAAAATCGGTTATTGAGTTTCATATATAAATGATTTTAGATTTCACTCTTCGTATGACTGTTAGTCAAAGACTATTGACCATCACTAGATTGGAGATTACAAGTTGTGGAAAAAAAAAAAACAGTTTGACAAACCAAGATTTACAAAGTGAGATAGAATCTAACGAACTAGAACTTAAAAGTCAACGAGATAAGAAGAGAAGTCCGGAACCGGAGAAGAAGAAGGACGAGGTAAGGAGAAACCACCAATGTAAATAACACTCCGATCATGGGGACGCCGGGGAAGGATTCCGGAGACAATTTTGGCGAGAGCAGCCGTGTACTGGCCAAGTAGCTCAGCAAATATCACTATTGCAAACATTGTTTAGAAAAACTAATCAGAGGAATAATGTAGAGTATCAAAAAGTTCTTGTGGAAAAAGTATTCAGGGATCGCTGAATATTCGGATGGGTGATTTTTTTTGGGTAATGGATATTGAAGAAGGTAAGTAGTAGTTATAGGATGGATAGGGATTATAGGCGATGTGGCCGGTCATGTGGGTGTGGACTAGAGATTCTTGTGTGTGTGTGTGGCCTCGTGTCACAATTTTTGTCCGCGTGGACTTGGACGGTACGAATATCTCTAATTCTCTACTGTTTTTGTGTTTGTTATTTAAAATATATTACTATATGTTTTTTTTAGCAAAAAATAATAATAATACTATCTATATGTAAAGAGCTAAATTTGACCTTTACACGATTATCTCAACTGTCTCTTGGTTCTAGAATCTCCAACAAGTCAAAAATGAACTAATTGAAAAGGATGTTGTTCTTTTTAGGACACCAAACACTGGATCTTGTTTTAAATACTGTTTGTCCATAAATATTTATTATATATACAGATGACAGAATAGAACAAAAAAGAAAAAAACTAACATGCTGATTTCTAACCCTTGACTGTAACTTACAATTTAAAGATCAAAAAACATATGAAAAATATTATTGAATCATCATAAATGGTTGAATTTCAATATTCTAAAATTCGAAATGCTGGAAGCTAAGAAAATTATAACGAGATACTATCCGATACCAACTATTATCAGTCAATTACAACTAGTCAACTAGTATAAATCAATCTCTAACAATAAAATACTGATGGAAGTTGACATGTTTCTTTACTAGACAATTAGAGATGTCACAATTGGTCCAAACGAATTAATACAGTGGCAATAATAGCTGTAACAAGTTGTAGTGAACTGATGAGATAAGAGAGACGATAATTCAATTCAAAAATACCCCGATAGTTGTGTGCTATTGGAAATAAATGGTCATGAATGATAATATTAATCAACACTTAATTATAATGTAATTAAATGGTAGCCGAATGATATATGCGAGTCCATAGTCCACACATAAACGGCTGACATCATAACGCGTTTTAGCTCATAATGGCGGCCAAATCGCGTGTGAATGGTGCCTTTCTCATACTGTTCATACTTCACCACGTTGTTGAATCTTAGATTCTAACTCTTTTTTTTTTTTTTAATTTAATTCTAACTCTAAATTACAATTAAGGCTTAAAACTAAAATACTGAATATCTTAAACGGGACCTTAATCCATGACATCTAAATTAATTCATTAATTAACCTTTAAACCTAAACAAATACTATTGCTAATTTTAAAAGATTTATACTATGTATTAGTATATAATTATATATTGTATGTGTGTCTCAGTTATCCTTGATAGTAAATACTAGTATTGAATATTATTGTTAGTTAGTCAATTACTATTTTTCCTTCTTCTTTTTTGTTTCTAGGCACCGTTAATTTAATAGGAAAATGACAGGGTAGAGAAAATGAAATTTTATTTCTGTTCAGTCTATTCTTTAGGTTTAGGGTAGTGACTAATTTTATATCCTAATATTTCTGTTTTCCCAAAATTTTCAGTTTTTTTTTTCTTTTTTAGATTTTAATTCTTTTTGTGGATGCAAGTTGTTTTCACAGAAAATTAGTGTTGATTATTAAGCGAATGCTGTTTGTTCAATTTGTCCTTTTCATATTTTTTTCCCTTAAGTGCACACAACTTCACATCTTTTGTAGGCAACAAAAAAAACATGTATACATGCAAAACCTAAATTGCTTTTTAAGTGTAACATACAAAAAAGAAGGAAACCAAACTGCATTTATATATCAGAATTCAGAAAGTAGCCACATGGATAGAAATCGGGTGCACGGCTTTCATAGTATAAAAATGGAATTGCATACACTTACAAATGTTTAAAATGATCGGGTCTGAAGAACATAACATAGACTAATTGCAACATGAAACAAATGAGTATATAAATAACTATGGTTAATTGCAACAAACTATACCCATTCTCGAAGATAAAGATAGGAAGGAAGATAGCTTGGAAATGTAAATGATCAATTCATTTGTCTTGGTTCCATAATTGCAAAATTAGAAAGAAGAAAAAAGATCAAAAAAGGGAGGAGGAAATACACCACAGCCATAAGTTATTCAAGTCCTAAATAGAGACACGTCTCCGAGTAGTTTGATGTTTGTGTTTTTGTCTCACAAAATCCATACACTTTGCTTTGGACTACCTAAACTTCCATTTTCTCAAATATCTCTCTCACTCTCTACATGTATATATCAATATAACTACAACGTTGACACATTTGATCAATTAAATAAAAAAGTAATAAATCAGGTCATCCCCCTTGTAGCTAATAATGCTCAATTATTAGAAAAATCGAATTGGCTGGTCATGCCCTACCTCATATCAACTGTTTGAAGAGCAATTGAATTAAGATACTAGTAAATCGCCTTAAAGGCTGAAGAAGATGTAATGGCCCACAGATATAAACATAGTAAGACGAAAAGCCTGACTTTAATACCGGTTCGATTTGCATGAATTTTCTCCCCCTAACTCTTTTGTGTGGACTGGGATGGTTACAACTTACAACTGATGATTATAAGTGTAAAAAAAGATTAAATAAAAAAGTGTAGGTTTTTTTCATCAAATTTTCGCACCTAACATTAGCTATATAGTATTTCATTTGTTCATACTAGATTTAAAAAAACAAATATGAATATATTTTTCAACTCTAAAAAGTGAAAATCCTCCACACAATACAATTTTTTTTTTTGTTTGTTTCCTCCACACAATACAATTAAACCTGACATATTACACAATATATTGTTTCTTTTGTTTAAATTTTATTTTCTTTTCTAGAAGGGCCTCTAGTCTCTACGGTAGTGCGCTCTCTCCGAGTCCAAGCATACCCTTGTAAGAGGTTACTTTACTTATTTATGGTCATGGGGCCAGAAAAACACATACACACACATTCCTATCTTTGTATATAACTTTATTCTCTTCAGTTAATTACAAAATTCTAATAGTTCGATTCCGCTTTATTCATTTTACTAATTCTACTTACAATTAATGGCAATCTCCAAACGATAATTTTTTAAAAAACAAGTTAGTACACTCATTTGTTACTCTCAAACACAACGAATCGAAATACAATCAGTAGCCTAATAATGAGTTAAGAGGCAGTTAACAAACCTAAACAGACAAATGCGTTTATCTTTATGTTAAAACATGATTAATTATCAGCTTCTAATAACACAGGGCAGGAAGATGAAGAGTTAAATCATAGTCTCTATTATAATTCGATACATCTTTTACAACTCTGAGCCATTCAAAATTCAGGAACAAAACAAAAAATTTAAGAAAATACAAAAAAGGTATTCTACAGACGGAGAGATCAGACGCCGGGAAAAAAGTCTTGGCAGTCATAATCTCCGGTGAAAAACCAAAATTGAGATTAAGGCGTAGCGCAGAGTTCAGAAATCGACAAGATGAGAAGAAAAATCTGGAACAGGTGAGGATCTAGGAGGACAAGGCAGAGAGAAACCGCCAATACGTATAACATTTCTGTCGCCTTGCCGTCTCGGAAGAACCCCGGCGGTGAGTTTAGCAAGAGCCGTCGTGTACTCCAAAAGTAACTCAGTGATGATTACAACAGATATCATGATTAGGATGCACCGGAATAAAAATGGCCCTAGAAGTTTCTGAAGTTTGTTATCTCTTTATAGAAAATTGAATGGTGGTTGAAAATCTGAAGCCAGACCACTCGAGGGTTTATATAGACCATAACTTTAAGCTCCAGTGGTCCAGAAGTTACTCGTACACGTATTTGGTTTCTTTAATTTGTGGCTTTATGAACTAACAGCCACGTGTCACGCGTTGTGGATAATAGTCAGAGTGTTGGCAAGAAGACAAAAGTGAGCTGTTACTTACGAAGTCAGTGCTTCGTACCATACTCCAATTAAAAAAAACATGTAGAATACTAACACCGTATCTGCTCTGACTTATTTTAGAGCATTTTAACACAGAGATATTTTCACCAGTTACAATATATTATTTTCCTAAATTTAGTTCAAAAAATATTCTTAAGTAAACTCACTTCTTCTTAAATTCACAAAAAAAAACTCACTTTTTCTTATGTACAAATAATATTCTTATGAAAACTCATTGATCATAGGGATATGACATAAATCGAAAGATTATTCAAATGGTAACGTAGAAATCAGTCACAGATCTTTTCATTTGTTTTCGATAATGCATTGATCCTAGAAATATGACATAAATGCAAATATTATCTTTATGGTGACTTATAAAATCAGTCAACGAATCTTTTGACTTTTTTGAAATAATGCATCAATATATCAGACAAGAGTATAGTTCACTGATTCACTCATATGCTGCGAGTATAGGTTTATGGTTTCAAAAAGTTTGCGGTGGAATAGCACAAAACTTCACGTTTGTTCAAGTATTTTCTTACTACTATGTTTTGCTTAACGATCCGTTTTTCTCTCTTTTCGATTATGCAAAATTACTGATAGGAGCCCGACTGTGATGATCGTCATCCTCATAGCAAGTTTTCGGAATCATCACTAGTTGTGGACAAGATCGATGGAATAGATGATCAATCATCAGAAATTAAGAAAATCAGAGAAATAAAGATATCAAAATCATAAATTTCTATTATATAATTTGATAAGGTTTACAAATCTTTAAATTATTTAATATCTCCAAAAGGGGAGAAAAAAATCTTCAGCTGTCACTCTTCAAATTAATTTTAAAGAAAGTGTGTAAGAAACAAAACTCGATCAAAAAAGTAGTGAAAAAAAGAAAGAAAAAAACAATCCACAATCGTCTTATATCAGAAATCGACGAGATGAGAAGAAAAATCCGGAATCGGTGATGATCTAGGAGGACAATATAAAGAGAAACCACCAATTCTAACGACGTCTCCATCGCCTTGCCGTCTCGGAAGAATCCCGGCGGTAAGTTTAGCCAGAGCCGTCGTGTACTCTACTAGTAGCTCAGTAATGATTACGATGGAAATCATGATCGACTTTTTCGGAAGATTTGCCGGAGAATAATGATCTAGAAGATGTCTCTTGAGTTCAGACAAAAGATGATGGAATTTTGTTGGTATAACTTGTGAGGGAGAGAGAGATTTCTTATCTCTTTATAAAGGTGTAGACCAGAGTTTCTCGTCTTACGTCGTTACTATCGTCACTTTACTCGGACTCGTGTTTCATATTTTTAATATTTTTCGCTTTACACATTGACAAATGATTAAGCGCGTCTTACGCGCAGTTCACATTAGCATAGCATTAGCTGTGTCCTCTAATCTTCTGATAATCAAATGGATTTTGTTTACTAATATTATAAGTTAGGAGATACGTCATTGTCATGAAAACTTTATTCTGAGAGATTTTATCACATCATCGTACGTAGTCTCATAACTCGATTCTCTTGTGAAGTTTAGCAAAAGACCTAATTAAGCATAAAAATGTGTTGGTTTTCTCCGCTTTCATTTAAAAAGTCAAAATTTTAGTTATCTTCTTGATCCTTAAAAATGGACCGTCCAACAAAATAAGAATGGACGTGGTAGTCTCTATAGACGAAGACAGTACAACATATATATACCTTTGAGTACTAAATTAAATTACCTAGACCAAGTAAAGAAAAGTGATGTAAACGTGGTGATCAGTAGTAGAGAACGAATGTTCCAAAACATTATATATCAAATGTAGTTAAAGACTTGGGAGTTGTAGCTACTAGAGTTCACACCGTAATTTCAACTTCTGTTAATACTACAAATTTGGTGTACTCACGGAAAATCTATCCAACTTCTTTAATTCCTGAAAGCTAAAGTCCACCTTCCGATAAATGTGTGGACCAGATTTCCATTCCATATCCTATCTCAGTTTTCGTCCCATCTTGTTTCATTACCGATTTCAAATTCTTGTTTTATTATGAAACGCATTTCCATCTAGACCAAGATTTAATTTCCCGTTTGGTAATGAGACGGGACAAGAACATAAATTTGTAAAATCACGTATGATTTGTTTTCTTGTTATTTTCTTAAACGATGCTTTTTGTTTCTTTTAATCAAAAAACAAATTAACTTAATTATTGAATTTTCATCATTAACTGGTCTTATCATTTAGTTTGCTACCTATGATTGTTATTTTTATTTTATTTAATTTCGAATTCTCGTAACTGTTTTCAACCGTCCATAAGGACCAAAACATGGAAACGAATTCTTATATGTTGAACATTCAGAGTGAAAAAAAGATAAACTAGTGCACTTAATTAGTCAAATGCGACTTATATCCATTTTTCTGACGTCACCAAAACGAGACCAAAAATCGTCAAATGAGCCATCATCACAGTTAGGTAAAATCAGAAATTGAGAAATGCAAGGAGAAGATGAGAGAGTAGTTCATCAAAAATTCATAACCACTATTATTATATTGAGATACCGATTTACAAAGATCTAATAAGCGATTTTAAAATCTAGAGGAAGAGAGGGAGACAGAAGAGACACACATGGAAAAATCTCAGCCGTCCAATCCAATCTTCGAATAGATTTAAAAAAAAGAGAGAGAAGAAAACAAAATCTGTTTCGTCTTCCACAAGATCAGAAATCAACGAGATGAGAAGAGAAATCTGGAATCGCAGATGATCGACTAGTACTACTACTCGACGGAGAAGGACAAGGCAGAGAGAAACCACCAATCCGTACAACGTTACTATCGCCTCGCCGTCTCGATGGAAGAATCCCGGCGGTTAGTTTCGCGAGAGCCGTCGTGTACTCTACTAGTAACTCAGCGATGATTACGACGGAGATCATGATCGATTTATAAAGTTGGAAGATTCAGGTAGATGAATTTGCAGGAGAAGAAGAAGGATCTAGAAATCTCTGATCTTTTTTGAGAAGTGTGATTGGTGTTGTTGTGGCTTGTGAGAAATGAAGACCTCTCGATCTCTTTATATATGTGTAGCTACGTCTCTGTTAGTTAGTGACACGGTCTCGTGTTTTATTTTATTTTAATATCTTTGTTTACTTTAAAAAAAAAAGAGAAAACAAAATTAACCGCGTCGTACGCGCATAAACTACACATTAGCGTTTAGCTGTCTCTCTAATCTATAGATTATAATAAATACATTTTTATTAGTATTATATTTATTTACTATAATAACTCACCAAAACCAAATCGTCTTTGTCAAGAAAACGACATACTCTTGTCTTCTAGAGGTGAAGACTAGCAAATGTACTAATTTTATTTTAGTGTATACTTGAGTTTGCTATATTTTTTAGTATAGCGCTTTGTCAAACGAAAAAAAAGGATTTTAAAGTATTTTACTACTATAATATTATGCTGTATTGCTGTTCATGGTGAATCATAATTGACTGATTACACGACGTTTAATACGCAGTTTACCTTACAATATGACTGGGTCCAGTATGAGTAGTCGTGTATGAGTTTTCTATATTTTAATCTATAGCCTACAATTGTTTACAAAATATGGAGTTTAAATCTGTTGTTACAAAACTATATTGTGTAAATTAACGTATGTTTTCAAACTGAATACCAGAATTATATTTTGTTTGCCAATATAAGTAACTTTACAAAACTACTGTATGTATAGTCTTGCATAAACTAAAACTTACGATCTATTTAGTAGTTGTCAATATTATTCATAGATTGTGATATATTTTGTTTGGTTGGAGGTTTTAATATTTGCACTTAACATATTTGTTGGGAAACACACAAAATCGATAACAAGGAGATGGATTTAAGAATTTACTAGTATATGATTGGAGCTCTAATCACAAATGATCTGACATATCATTGCACTGTGATTTATGATATAGATTTTATAGCTGTTATTAATTAAAGTATATATAGGAACTAGATTTATATATTTCTGTATGAGAATATCAAATATCTTGTCTTATTATTCTCCGACGAAGAGATATTATAAAAAAGGCTACCGTTTGGTGTGAAGAAAATAAAAAAGGTATCGGTTATAAAATTGTTGAGGATTATATCAATTATCAAGCTTTTTGTGTTCACAACTTGGCTGATGTTATACAGTCACATAACATTAATTTAATGAATAATATATTGAATCATATAAGTTAGGCAATTTATAAGTTGATATGAGTTGTAGTCGATTATAACAATCTGAATTAAATAATTGATAATTATCATAGGTCTGACCTAATCTTTGATGACACATAACTAGTGGAATACTCTTATTTTATAGTTTGAAAGATGATTTTACAATAGACAATATTATATGCATCAGAAATATCTCTGATTAGACGGTTTTAAAACTTGTAGGATGTTTATTATGTGCAGCTGTATCTTAATCCCAAAGCTAAATGAGAGAAATACGACATGTCATACTTAATCATATAAATAAAGTTTCATAGACTTTAGATATTGTAGCCGATAATTTGTTTTATTTTTATTTTATCTTAAACATTGAGAAGTTTTTTTTTTTAAAAATTTTATTTAGAAAACCCCATTTTGAACTCGCATATAAATAAAATCTAGACAATTTTTCTGCCTAAAAAAATCAATAATAGAGATTTAAGGTTTAATTTTTCTGTCGGATAGTATCGTTTTGTTTGATAATAAGGTGGTTATATGATATTATTTTTTCAAAAATGCTCAACTAATTTTTGACACACTTTTCCAAATATTTATGATTTTCTATTTCTATTTTTCTCAAGAGATTAAAACTTGGGCAATTCCTATTTCTATTTTTTTCTACTGAATTTATTTTACCTTTTTTTTTACTATAAATATAATAGCTTTTTATTATTTTGACTTTTGACATCTGGTAATTAAAATTGAGAAGCTGTGGAACGAATCTTCGAAGTCGAAACTGCGTGTCTACGGATTGAATCTCTGCAGCAGCTTACGACCACTGACCCTTTTGCTTTTGATTCAATCGATAGACGACGGATACAAGTTCTCGCTATCGCCGAGCCGGAGCCGGAGTCTGAGCTGAAGCCCTGTATCTGTAACTCTTCCAACAGGTTTGTAATTTATGTATCTTACTTCACCGTGTTGTTTCGCCGATTTTACCAATTCCAGTGCATTGGTCTCTCTTTTGATTAAATTGCTGTAACATGAGAACTGAAAGATTGAACCTTTGTTCGAGACTAGTGTTAATCTCTGTCCTTGTGTGTCTCTGGACTCTGTTAGTGGACATACCTTGAGAGATGAAGATCGTTCGCAGGGATTTTGTTCGTAATGGACCCGGAAGCGTTAAGGTTTGATTGATTCCTTTTTCCTCGTGTGCAATTCAAATGCTTAGCTGAAATTTGATTTTTGTCCTGTGGGTGTTGGCAACTTAAATTGAGGGTAGATGGTGGCAGAGGACTCTGATGATCTCTGGTATGCTTATAACTTGATTGCTGTGGGCGATAGTGTAATGGCTGTCACTTTCAGGTACTGTCTCCTTTCGGTTTTCACTGCCTTTGTTTCTTACATGGTGTTTTCCTTGTCAACTTCTTGAGCCACTTCCATTGAAGGGTTAGGCAAACATGCTTTGTTTTTTTCTCTCATTAAAATCATGTATCACATTAAAAGTTCACTGATTTGTAATAGTTTCATGAAAATTTTTAAGGAGTAAAGGTTAACCAATTTAGTATCATGCCTGCTATCAGAAAAGTTCAGAGAGAGATACCTGGTGGGGGAAGAGACTCTGAACGTGTTAAACTGAAGCTGGAAGTACAAGTTGAGGTATGATTCTAAGGGCTTGGTATGCCAATTTGTTTATACCTTTGCATTGTAGAAACCTATTAACAATGACCATAAATGCACTATATTGCTTTACAGTCATTTGCGTAATAAAAATCGATATTTCTTACATATGTTTCTTTTTATGGTTTTCTTTTGCCCTTTAATCTTGCTACTCTTGACATTGGAAGATATCTTAGTCTAATTTCATGGAATGAATCTGATTGTCTTCAGTTCTCTTTATTTGTTCAATTAGGAGGTGGACTATGACAAAGACGGATCTGTTTTGCGCATACGTGGCAAAAATATCCTGGAGAATGAGCACGTAAAGGTAGATGCGAGGCCGCCTTTTATTCTATAGATTTTCCTGTGCTGATGTGTTGTATCGCAGATTGGTGCATTCCATACTTTGGAACTTGAGCTGAAACGACCTTTTGTGTTGAGAAAGGTAGATATCCTCTTTTTACTATTTTTTATCCTCCGGAAGTTCTGTTCTATTTCTCCTTTGTAAGTGTGACAGGATGTGTCTTGCAATCTAGATTCTATTATATGAGTAATGCAATTCACGCTGGTGTAGTGTGGATACCATTTGCAAGCTACTATCTGTAAATTCAGCGCCACTTAATGTTAATGTTTTAAACATGGATTTAATATTCGATAACCATTAATGTATTTTGTAATGCTTAGAAATGTCATTACCTTTAAATATGGTTATTAAAGTGCACGATCCCATTGTTAGAGTTTTAAAAACTAGGTAAAAGCTGTTTTACAATACACAGGTCTTGATGTTTTTCTTGCAGCAGTCTGCTTACTGTGTTGGTTATAAGTTTGAACTTTGAAACCCCCTACTTATGTTAAAACTTCATTTGTAATCGTTAGTGTGTACATGGCTAATTTGCAGGAAATGTGGGACTCAATGGCTCTTGATACACTCAAACAGGCCTCAGGTATGCTGCTCCATTTATTCCTCCTTTTAATTGTCACATAACTGGGAAGGTGTCTGTGTTGATTGGTTGACACAATATCCAAGATCTGTCTCCGTGTCATCTAGTGTAGATATCAAATCCAAGGCATTAGTTAACAAAATTTTTTACATGCAATATTCCAGAACTCCTCTTCTGTCTCCAGTTTATCTCTTAGGCCTGCATGTCAGTTTAGTTTAGTTCCTATTTATACGTGGCTGTTGAGACGAAAATGCATTTTTTTTATAAGATTTTCAAGTCTCTAAGACCCTTGTGTATCCATCAACAAGCCTTAACACGCCTTTGATAAACCCTCCAGCCAATCATGCACAAACATGATTTGTGACCCGTTAAGGCTTTTTCATTTTAAATAGCTAATGTTTCAGTATGTCATATTGTCATGTGCTTTTGATCTCATGTTATCTTCCATTTTTTCTTCCGGGTTCAAATTTATTGCACTTGTCTTATGCACAGATCCCGCTGCTAGTGCTGATCTAGCTGTAGTTCTAATGCAAGAAGGACTGGCACAAATCTTCCTTGTGGGCAGAAGGTACTGATTGCAGTGACAAGGTCCATTGTCTGTGAAATTTGTTATTTCCTAGTTTTTGTTTTGACAACATGTAGTTCTCTTATTTCACCTGGGTGGTTTTGGCTGAACAAGTATGAAACGGGTCAAAGAAATTCATCCAATTCTGTTCTTGTTTACTTTATTGTCTTGTTTGGCAGTGTGACAAGTAGCCGTGCACGAATAGAAACATCCATTCCTAGGAAGCATGGACCTGCAATTGCTGGTTACGAGTCTGTATGTTCCTTCACTGTTTCGTCATATATGTGCCCAAAATTCGTTTACATATTTATCCTTTCAATTTATGTCATTTTTTGCTTCTCTGTAGGCTTTGAAGAAATTTTTTGAGAATGTTCTGCAGGTTTGTCTTTTCTCAGAATGTTGATGTTTTCTTTTTGTTGTTTTCTAAAACATACCACAAAAAAGCGGAAAGAGTTTCACATATCTAAAAGTCTATTGCAATATCACAGGCCTTTGTGAAACATGTTGACTTCAGTGTCGTTCGCTGTGCAGTAGTTGCAAGTCCCGGCTTCACAAAGGTTTTTTTTTTGGTCACTCAAAGACTTTCTAAATTTACGTGGTTTATTATTTTTCAAATTGCAGCTGGACCAGGCTTACAAATTTCCCATACATATATGACACAGACCGTTTGATTGTTTCATGTCTCCAGGATCAGTTTCATCGCCACTTATTGTTGGAAGCAGAAAGAAGACAACTGAGACCTATTATTGAGAATAAATCACGTATAATATTGGTGCACACAAACTCTGGATATAGGTAGTATTTCTGTGAAATTGTTCATGAAGCCTGTCAAAATTTTGTTCTGCCATGCTAAAATACATTGAGTGCTCAGAGTCAAATGATATAACATGCAATTTATTTATTAAAGTTGTGGAACACTGATTTGAGATTTATACTGTCGATCTGAGTTGATATCTGCTGGATAAACCTAATAATTTCTTTAGCAGGAAACATACACTTTTTTTTTAATTTTTGTATAACAATGTCCGAATTGACCAGGTTACCTACTTTAGTAATGTTATGATTCATGTTCATGGTGGCTATCAGTGTTAACGGTTCACTCTACTTTGTTTGTATTTTTTTTTGCTTATTCACTTCTAAACTAAACAGCCTGAGATTCTCTGCTCATGCAAATTTTCTTCGATTTCTGACATAATATTTTGGTGCACAGACATAGCCTGGGTGAGGTTCTCCATGCCCCCAACGTGATGAATATGATAAAAGATACAAAAGCAGCAAAAGAGGTGATTTAGAATGTTGCCTATATTTTTGAATTGCTCATTCGAAACTGGGTTAGCTTGAAAGTCACAATTCACACGAACTCAAATAAGTCCTCACTGTTTTGTGGCTTTTGATCTCTATCATCTGAGTTGTGCTCTTGAAATGTACCTTTGTCATCTACCTAACTGATGTGAATTTGCCTATGTAGGTCAAAGCTCTCAATGATTTTCACAACATGCTTTCAACTGTAGGTCAAAGCTCTCAGCGATTCTTAATATTCTCATCAAATTTTAAGAATCTCTCAATATGTGTTGATATCTTTTTGATTTTTAATCCAGGAACCAGATCGGGCATGCTATGGACCAAAACACGTGGAAGTTGCAAATGAACGAATGGCAATTCAAACGCTTCTCATAACGGACGAGCTTTTCAGGTTTAGTAACGGAAGGGAATATCCCATTTCAATGCGTTTTTTTTTTTGGTAGTTTTAAGAGGCAAACGTGATTGAGACTGACATTACAAATATATAAATTTGGTCCAGGAATTCTGACGTGAAAACAAGGAAGAAGTATGTGAATTTGGTGGAGTCGGTAAAAGATTCGGGAGGAGATGCTTTTATATTTTCGGCGATGCATGTGTCAGGAGAACGTTAGTGTTGCTTCTTTCTTATCTTAGTGAATTTGTGATGTGATTATGTTTTTTAATGTGCTAAATAAGTGTTGATGAACTTTGCAGAATTGGCACAGCTGACTGGAATAGCAGCTCTTCTCAGGTTCCCTTTACCAGAACTCGAAGACATTGAGATGTAAAAAAATCTTCGGCTTATAGAAAACAATACAACAAATCATACACATCTCTCATAATTTATAGTTTATTTGTACTCAGTGTCATAAAAAGAGATTTGTAACTCATTACAAATTATAAGATAACCATTCGTTGCTGTTTTGTTGTTAAGCAATTTTTCTACATAAAATTATTCTGTTAGAATTTTCAGTTCCATACTTAAGTGAAAGAAATTTCCGTAATTGCTTACAAAATTTGCTGTTGTAAGAATTTGGAGTAAAGTCAAACAACTTAAGTCAAAAGTCAAAACTCCATAATAAAGTTTTACCACCAAAAATAATAAGATACCGACCAATCGAAAAGTGAATTAAACAAAAACCCTCGCAAATTAAATAAAAGAACAAAAAATAAGAAAAACCCTATTCGCTGTCTTGCTAGTTGCTGCTACAACTAGAGCAGCCTCTGTCTCTGCTTGAGGAAGGAAGAGAGATCAATCAACAAACAAACTATGGCGCAATCTCTCGAACTTCTGTTGATCCAATTCCTCATGCCAGACAACGATGCTCGGCGTCAAGCAGAGGATCAGATCAAACGTCTTGCCAAAGATCCTCAAGTTGTTCCCGCTCTCGTTCAGCATCTCCGCACCGCTAAAACCCCCAACGTCCGCCAGCTCGCCGCCGTTCTCCTCCGCAAAAGGATTACCGGACATTGGGCTAAGCTTTCTCCTCAGCTTAAACAGCATGTTAAGCAATCCTTAATCGAGAGCATCACTGTGGAGAATAGGTCTGTTTCTCTCTCTCTCTTTTGCTCTTCTATTTTTTCAATTGGGATTTGAGTTTTTGATTTCTTATTGGAGTTGTTACAGTCCACCGGTGAGACGTGCGAGTGCTAATGTTGTGAGTGTAGTAGCCAAGTACGCTGTTCCAGCTGGAGAGTGGCCTGATTTATTAACCTTTCTCTTCCAGTGTAGTCAGAGTGCTCAAGAAGATCATCGTGAAGTAACTTCCCTTTGAAATTCTCTGTCTCATTTTGTCTATTTATGGTTCTTTTGTTTAAAAATCTTATTTTGTTGTTTGTATTTGTAGGTAGCATTGATCCTTTTCAGCTCTTTGACAGAAACGATTGGGAACACATTTAGGCCATACTTTGCAGACTTGCAGGCTCTTCTTCTCAAGTGTATGCAGGATGAAAGCAGTAGTCGTGTCAGAGTTGCTGCTCTCAAGTAATTTGTTTTTCTCTGGAATTGATAACTGTTGCTCCTTTCTTGGACCTTTATCTCTACTCTTTTACAAGCTTCTGTAATTTATCAGGGCGGTTGGTTCTTTTCTGGAATTCACCAACGACGGAGATGAAGTGGTAAATTTAGCCACTTTCTCACTTTCTTGTTAATGTTATATACATGTTTAATTTAAAGACTGATTTGGAATATATGCTTATGTCATTTCTGTCAGGTGAAGTTCCGAGATTTCATTCCCAGTATATTGGATGTATCAAGGAAATGTATTGCATCTGGAGAGGAGGATGTTGCTATACTTGCTTTTGAAATTTTTGATGAGCTGATTGAATCTCCTGCTCCCCTTCTTGGAGATTCTGTCAAAGCAATTGTGCAGTTCTCTCTTGAAGTTTCCTGTAACCAAAATCTGGAAAGTAGCACCCGTCACCAGGTTAGGAGAATTATTCTCTTTCGCTTGAAATAGGTTCGAATTGTGGTGTTATGATTACTTATGCCTTACTCCATTCATTTACCAGGCAATCCAAATAGTTTCATGGTTGGCAAAGTATAAATACAATTCCCTTAAAAAACATAAGCTTGTCATACCAATCTTGCAAGTTATGTGCCCTTTACTCGCTGAGTCATCTGATCAAGAGGACGATGATGATCTTGCTCCTGATCGTGCATCTGCTGAAGTTATTGACACTCTAGCTATGAACCTGCCAAAGCATGTATTCCTCCCTGTTCTTGAATTTGCTTCCGTGCATTGTCAAAGTACAAACCTCAAGTTTCGGGAAGCTTCTGTAACAGCTCTTGGTGTTATATCAGAGGGTTGCTTTGATCTGATGAAAGAGAAGCTGGATACTGTTCTTAATATAGTCTTAGGAGCTTTAAGAGACCCTGAGCTAGTGGTTCGAGGGGCTGCATCATTTGCAATTGGCCAATTCGCTGAGCATCTTCAGCCCGAGATCCTATCACACTATCAGAGTGTCCTTCCATGCCTATTGATTGCAATTGAAGATACATCTGAGGAAGTGAAGGTAAAATTTAAAGAAACCAATTGAGTGTGGTTTGTGTCTTCTTTTTGAAAATACACCTTTCTGCCGATTATCACCTTAGGTTATTAGTAACATTTCTTATTATTGTCTACAGGAAAAGTCACACTATGCTTTAGCAGCATTCTGTGAGAACATGGGAGAGGAAATTGTTCCGCTGCTTGATCATTTAATGGGGAAGCTTATGGCAGCCCTAGAAAATAGTCCGCGTAATCTACAAGAGACATGCATGGTAAACTGACAATCTTTGCCAGAGTTTCTTTTGAACTGGTGTATCTGAAATATTGATTTAAGCGTCGTGCTACTTGCTTGCAGTCTGCAATTGGGTCGGTTGCTGCTGCTGCAGAGCAAGCATTCAATCCATACGCTGAGAGGGTTCTAGAGTTGATGAAGTTTTTCATGGTGCTCACCAAAGACGAGGATCTTCGTGCCCGTGCCAGGTCTACTGAGCTTGTAGGGATTGTTGCAATGTCTGTTGGGAGAAAAGGGATGGAGGCCATTTTGCCACCTTTCATTGATGCTGCAATATCAGTAATTGCCTTACTATATATTTATATTCTGTATCTTTGAACTATATATGCTATTTTGAGGAAGAAAGAGCTCACAATCACAAAATACCAGGGATTTGAATTGGAGTTCAGTGAGTTGCGAGAATATACTCATGGATTCTTCAGCAACGTAGCAGAAATATTGGATGACACTTTTGCCCAGGTGTGCATACATTTCTTTCAAATAGACTTCATAATACTCCAGTGATTAGGTTTAAAGTAAACATAGCGTTTTTCCCGCAGTATTTGCCTCGTGTTATGCCATTAGTATTTGCTTCGTGCAATCTTGATGATGGATCTGCAGTGGACATTGATGAGTCAGATGATGAAAATGTCAATGATTTTGGTGGGGTATCCTCTGATGATGATGCTGATGATGAGCCCAGAGTTAGGAACATTAGCGTTAGAACAGGAGTTTTAGATGAAAAGGCAGCTGCAACTCAAGCTCTTGGCCTGTTTGCACTCCACACTAAATCTGCTTTTGCACCGTATCCTTCAACTTCCCTTTAACGGTTGTTTCTTCTTTGGACTTTTTACAAGAAACCTTTTTATGCCTCCTTAACTAACTTATAAGCTACCTCGAGGAATCATTGAAGATTATGGACAAACATTCTGCATATTTTCATGAAGATGTTCGGCTTCAAGCAGTTACTGGTTTGAAACGTGAGTTTTCAATCTATTGATTATTCAATATTCTGTTCCATTAATTGTCATTGTTTATACTGGGTGGGAACTATGTTAGTATTTAAAAGCTTACCTAATCTATGGGTTAGACTTGATAATGATTGTGGCATTACAGCTTGTCATTCTAATTTGAATTGCAGATATATTGGCTGCAGCTCATGCTATCTTCCAGACTCATAATGTAAGAACTTGATCATGCATATATCGAATCTCAATCCTATCTAATTTCCAGCCATGGTAGTTTCCTTTTTCCTAATGTTTGGCTCTTTTGTAGGATGGAACTGGAAAGGCAAATGAAATTCTTGGTAACACATAACACAGCATTTTTTCTCATTAACACAAGAATGACGGGAAGATATTGAAACCGTTTTTGTCCATCGCAGATACAGTTATGAATAATTATATCAAAACTATGACTGATGATGACGACAAGGAGGTTGTTGCTCAGGCTTGCATCAGTGTTGCCGATATCATGAAGGATTATGGTTACCCAGCCATTCAAAAGTGTGGGTATCTATTCTTGTTGGAGTCAATTTGATGTAAATTATTTTCAGGATATTTAAATGATCCTTACTCATGTATCATATGCTGACAATGGTTCTAGATTTATCACCCCTTGTTGATGCGACATTGCTACTGCTGACGGAAAAAGCAGCTTGCCAGCAGTTAGAAGATGAGAGTGATATTGATGATGATGATACTGGACATGATGAGGTCCTCATGGATGCAGTTTCTGACCTCCTTCCCGCCTTTGCAAAGTGTATGGGTTCTCAATTTGAACCTGTCTTTGCCCAATTCTTTGAGCCGTTGATGAAATTTGCGGTGGGTATTAGTGAATAAAGTATTCATTGACATATCTTCTTCCATTGAAACTTAGGCACTTACTGTTTCACTTCTTGTGTCTGTAGAAAGCTTCACGTCCTCCACAGGATAGGACAATGGTAGTTGCTAGTCTTGCTGAGGTTGCTCAAGACATGGGTCTTCCAATCTCTTCCTATGTTGATGTACGTTTCCTCATCTGATGTTCTCTATGATTGGTGTTTGAGCCTTATTAAACCAACTATTGGGGGTAATTCTCTTGCAGAGATTAATGCCTTTGGTGCTCAAAGAGTTGGGGTCACCAGAAGCAACCAATAGAAGGAATGCAGCTTTCTGTGTTGGAGAGCTATGCAAAAACGGGGGTGAAACTGCTCTTAAGTATCCTTTTCGTGTTACATGCTTCAACTCTACTCTAGTCGTAAAGACTTTTATCCATTGATTTCTATGCTCATTCATCGTCCTTCTGTTTTGGAAGAATATGAGAATTGTCAGTCCATGCGATACTTGTCTCCCTTTGACTCAATACCAGATATTTTGGTGATGTGCTACGCGGAATTTCCCCACTTTTCGGGGATTCAGAACCAGACCTTGCTGTTAGGGATAATGCAGCAGGTGCTACCGCAAGGATGATTGTTGTTCATCCTCAACTAGTCCCGCTAAATCAAGTATGATCTAGGAGCTAGGCCATTTTCATGTATTTTTGCTTACTTCCTGAAACCTTATGAAACACGGTACTCATCCCTAAGTTATATAATCCAGGTACTTCCAGTGTTCTTAAGAGGTCTACCTCTAAAGGAAGATCAAGAGGAGTCCATGGCTGTTTACACCTGTATATATTCCCTTGTTTCGTCATCCAATCCACAGGTAGTTTTCTCAAGGCAATATTTTCACCTTTGGCTAAACATTACTAAGGTTAATTTGATAAAATTGTTTTGCTTGGATGCAAAATCAGATCTTCTCTCATGTTCCGGAGCTGGTTAAAATCTTTGGGCAAGTATTGGAGTCGCCAGTCGAAAAAGTTGAAGTGAAAGCAATTGTAGGCAGAACTTTCTCCCATCTAATCTCGGTTTATGGGAATCAGTTGCAGCCAATAATAAGTAGTCTACCGCCTTCTCAAGCTAACGTTCTCGCTGCGTTTGCATCCACGAGTTGATTGTCGCTTGTGATATATTTAATATCTCAGAAGCGAAAACTGTCTTCAGCTTTTGTTTTTCTTTTGAAGTCTATTCTTTGCTCAATTGAGTCTCAAATCTTGTTTTTTTTTCTTCTTCTTTCCTAAATATCCAATTTTAGCATTTGAGGGTAAGTGGGTGTATTCCTGTTTTGGCTTGGCTATATGTTCCTTACTTCAGAGTTTCGTCCTCATTGTTTATTTCATTTTCTCCACTTATTTATAGTCTTCAATTCAAAGTTTGCAAGCTTTGAGTGGATCAGTGGAGTATCTGTATTTGTATTTTGACATACAATATTTTATTTTGGCCTTGATAAAATTGAGTATACATAATTGCAAATGAGTACGTACGTTATCTTCTTTGCCATCGCAAAACGAGGGCATCAACTATTTTGCATGAGCCTTTCCTAGTTCAACTATTTTGGTCCATGCACACGGAATTTTCTTTGAAACCTGTCCTCGGAGACAAACAAAACTTGCAGCTTTAGCAAATAGCCTGCGTCGACGACAGCTTCTTCTTCTTCATGTTCGACGACGTCGTAGTCGTTGTCTTCTCCATTTCTTGTACTTGTTCTTTAGGGAAGGTGTTTTACTCTGGAAGATGGCGCAACAGATTAGGTTATATATTTGTTGGTCTTTCTGGGCCGTTGCGAAACGGCAAGAGTTTAATAGTTTTAGCTTTGTTAATGGGAAGTGGGAACTAAATCCTATTTGGCGGGAACGAGGCATGATTCGGGTGGTTGAACCGGAAATCAGTCGCGCAAAACTAAATAATAAATAATTGGTACGGAGATACGGTTTAGTGTGGTTTAATACAAAAACCAAATTTGGGATTCTGATGAAAAGCAAAGGAACCACCGTTCGTCGGCAAATTCAGTCGAATAGCGGAAGCTTGAGACTCTGATGAGAGTGTTGGGGTAGAGAGAAAGAGATCTGAGTTTTGTTTCCTTATTAGAGAGAGATGGGTTACGGATGGGGGATCTTCGAGGGAATGTTGGTGATTGGATCTCTGTGTCTCTTAGGATCGGCTGGTCTATGGTTTCTCAACCGGAGGCTTTACAAAGAGTACGAAGAGAAGCGAGCTTTGGTTCAAATCATTTTCAGCGTCGTCTTCGCCTTCTCTTGCAACCTTTTACAGCTTGTTCTCTTCGAAATCATCCCTGTTTTATCTAGAGAGTAAGCTTTCAAATTCGAGTAGCAAGTTTTGGTTTATAGATGGAATTTGTCATTTTACATAATATGAAAGTGTTGTGAATACAGTCATTGAGCTTCGGGAATTGCATCATTTTGATTTTAGACACCAATAATTTCTTTTTATCATGACACCATTAGTACTTTCTATTGAGGTTTATCTTTGTTTGCAGGGCAAGGATGGTAAACTGGAAGGTGGATCTCTTTTGTTTGATAGTGCTCCTTGTTTTCATGTTACCTTATTATCATTGCTATTTGATGCTTCGTAACACTGGTAAGCCTTTTCCTTGCTATCGATGTTCTTCATCTTTCCTTTTCTTTTCAGGCTTCCTAGGAATTATTAAAATGGTTTGTATGTTATATGATGGACGATCTATTGCTTTATCAATTTATCTTTTAGAAATAGTATGAGGCCTGATAATTGACATTCTGTTACATTTTGGGATTAAATTTATTTGCTGATGAATATGTATAAGCAATTTTTCATTGCCTTATGGCGTTAATCCTTCCTTCTTTCGTTTTTTTGATTAAACATCGTAGCACCACATGTTACAGAAATTTGATTTGGCTGTTGTTAATTTTTATATTTACCTAAAACCATCATTTCAGGTGTAAGAAGAGAGCGTGCTGCTGTTGGGGCCTTGTTATTCTTGACAGCGTTCCTTTATGCTTTCTGGCGCATGGGAATACATTTTCCTATGCCTTCAGACAAAGGTACCTCTTGAGTTTATGCACCCTCTTTCTCCTTTCAACTCTGTATAAGCAAGAAGGAAGTTGAAGTTGAAGTTAGATCTTATTAACATTATTATGAACAATGTGTACTTCTGGATGTGTGGAGTAGGGTATGTTGTTTTAAATTGAAATGAGAATCTGAGCATGTTGACACTGACTATGATTGCCTGACTGTAGAAAATACCGTCAGAAGAAATTCGCAGGGTCAATCATCCTCCCTTCTTTATGCTTGTGACAGTAGCTTTTGTATATACAAACGCTTTTGGTTCTTTTTATTTTAAATGCTTAAGATCTTGTCACCCACTTGTTGGACTACTTTACTTAAACACCCTTTTATCTTGAAAGGTTTCTTTTCAATGCCTCAGCTGGTCAGCAGAATCGGGGTCATTGGTGTGACCCTCATGGCCGTCTTATCGGGTTTTGGAGCTGTAAATTTGCCCTACAGTTATATATCGCTCTTTATTAGGTACTTCCCTCTATAATTGCTAGTAGATTTTCTTCTTCTACCTTGTGCGTTATTCTTATTGCAAATGGTTTTGAGGATTTTGATTCGAAGTAGTTGAACTCTGAATGAAGCTTTTCATCTTCTGTGATGTAAATGGATCTACACTGATAGAAGAGCAGCTGGATTGGGAAATTTGTGATCTAACTGCACGTTTTCCTGTCTCTCTTTCTCTCTGGAAACATATAGGGAGATTGAAGAATCAGAAATAAAATCGCTGGAAAGGCAACTGATGCAATCAATGGAGACTTGCATAGCTAAGAAGAAGAAAATTCTTTTATGTCAAGTTGAGGTGGAACGAAGTCTAGTATCAGAAGAGGTATGATTCTGTCTTATATATTAGCGTACGCAATACGTGATTGTACCTTAGATTTTTATACTCTTTAACATTCTGTATTGGGTTAGGATTCGTATCAGATCTGTTTATTTCTGTACTTCTGTATCAAAATGCTCTTCAGACTCTGAAATGACCCCCTTTTTTTTCCTTTATCAAAATACTTCCTTATCCATGCATCAGTTTGAATGCCATAGACTGATAAGAGATATTTCGTAATTATGCTTTTTCTAATTCTGAAATTAGCTTAGGAAGTAATCATCTGGTGCTTTTGGCTTCCAGCATCAAAAGGGTAAATCTTTCTTTAGAAGATTTGTCGGGACTGTTGTGCGGTCGGTTCAAGATGACCAAAAGGAGCAAGGTCAGTTTATATAATTTAGTTTTAGACGCAGTTGTGCCTGCACAACATTATCTCTCTACGAGTGATCTTACATGTGCATTATCTTTGTCTCTCTTTTGTGAAATAAACCATCTGAATTGTCACCTTGTCTCTGTGAGCTGGAAAAATCTAGATGACTTGAAAGTATGTTGGTTTCTCATGAGCTCCTTACTCTATGTCTTGCTTGCCAGTTGTAAAGAGCAGAACGAAAAATAAAGTACAGACTACTCTGATTTTTTTTTATTATTTTCGCGTCATCAGGAAATCATCATCCACCGTTAGGAAAATGTTGAATATTGTAGTAGGAAACAGAGAACTAAGATTCTTAAGAATGTAAAGCACGAGGATGGTTTGCTCATGTTTGGTGGTGTTGGCTAGAGTAGAAAGAGAATGAGGTTACAGTACTTTTACTATTTAGTTGTGGCGATGTACTAGTAGTTCAGTGGTTAAACCAACAACATGAAGAAAAAGAAGAATTGCAGAACAGTAGCTTTCTTACCAAAGAGGGGTACTTACATAAAAACTTTACGGTACAAATGAGACCTTTAATTTAGTAAAGAAGTATTCGAGTGACTTGAGATCAGTTCAGCTCGTCTATTGTTGGGATAATAAAGTTGTTGAGTTATTACAGTTTTCCCCCTGTTGCCAGATCATAGGTAGCATAGGACTACTTATTTTCCTTTTAACATTTTATGTGTGCATACACATAATAAGATGAGATCTAAGTTCTATACTTTCTAGTGATATCTCCCTAAATTCATGAATGTTTTTCTTATGCAGATATAAAACTAATGGAGGCAGAGGTGGAAGGTTTAGAAGAGCTGTCAAAGCAGCTATTCTTGGAAATTTATGAACTCCGCCAAGCAAAGGTTCCCTTCCAGTACTTTTCCGTTAATTTTTAATTTAAATACCGAATTTACTCATCAGCATGGCAATGACATCTTCGACTAAATTACTTATTACCTAGGTTATTACCTGGTGGTCTTGTTACGTAGTAATATAAACATTTGATAAGCACTTATCTTACTTCATTTCATTTGCAGGATGCTGCTGCTTTTTCTCGAACTTGGAAGGGTCATGTGCAGAACTTTCTTGGCTATGCGTGTTCCATTTACTGTGTGTATAAGATGTTAAAGGTTTGTTTTGTCTTTATGTGAGGTGCTAGCCTTTAGTAATTTTAACTCTATGTTATCCTAGCATTGCAAGACTATGTCAAACTCTTCCGCATGGATGTGACAATGGCAGTGTTAGTTTTTGTTATAGATTGATGCAGAGTTCAAAAATTAAGGAGTTTCTTTGTCTGAACTTCTTTACTTCTTTGAAAAGAGAGCTGTTCTGAGACCAGTAATGGTTTATTAGATGAAAATATCTCCTATATCTCTTGTCAAATGTTTTGTCTATTGTAAGTTTGTAACTGTGAACTAGTATTTCTAACTTCTCTATTTTTCGTTTGTCTTATCTGCAGTCTCTACAAAGTGTCGTTTTCAAGGAGGTATTCTCTTGTCCATGTTTTCTTATACACTTTACAATAAATTCTTGCAGCGTTATCATCATTTGTTTACTTTTTACGACATGGAATAGTGATTAGCTTGTTTACAGGCGGGCACGAAAGATCCTGTCACGATGATGATCAGCATATTCTTGCAGTTCTTTGATATAGGAGTAGATGCAGCATTGCTCTCACAGGTTTGTGTGACTTTGGATTTTTGTTGTATGGAGTAGTAGATTCAAAGAATTGCAAGCAGGCTTGTTAATATTCTTTCTCCTTACAACATATCGTCCAGATGAAAAGCTATAGGATTATTGTTTCTCAATTAATAACTCTAGTTTCATAGGGCCTTTGATGGGATGTGAATTTTCTCATTTCTTAGACCTTGTTACACTAGATGGCTTTTTATCTTGATGCTTATATGGTTCTCAACTTACCTTATGTAGGTCTGATGCTCTCTCTTTGTTTATTATTTTCAGTATATTTCCCTGTTATTTATTGGGATGTTGATCGTGATATCAGTGAGGGGATTCTTGACGAATCTGATGAAGGTGAGTTCTGATTTCAGCTTTTAAATTTCTCCCATTCGTCTTTATACGATCTTGTATGTTATCCACTTGTTTTGGAGCTATATAGTGTCAATGGAAAACTTGCTCTGGCATTATCATGTTTAAATATTAGACGGAGGCTTTCACTTCTTTTAGCTGGTGCTAACTTTCCTTGTGACAGTCACATAGTTACTTAAGCAAAGTATATATGATGTATATCCTAAGAGTGGAAGATGTAGAGTGATTGAATTAACGTATTTGTTGCAGTAGCATTACAGAACAACTCAATGTAATTTCAGTCTGATCATAAAAACAGAGGCTACTTTCTTGGTTGGCATTAGTATAGTGATTTTACATCTAAGTAATTGTAACTCGCAATATACTGAAAGCTTTTGTTTTGAATACTGTTAAACGTTTTGGTGATTGAATTGGGGAGTTTTTTTTCAATTCGCTTGTACAGTTCTTCTTTGCAGTGTCGAGGGTTGGAAGTGGATCTTCAAGCAATGTTGTGCTCTTCCTATCAGAAATCATGGGAATGTACTTTTTGTCTTCCATTCTTCTTATAAGAAAAAGCTTGAGAAATGAGTACAGGTACGTAAGATAATACTATAACAATAATTACAACCGTTCTTCTGTTGAAAAGATGAAATGTGGATTATAATCGAATGGTGTTTTTGTTGGCACAGAGGGATAATAACAGATGTATTAGGCGGAGATATTCAGTTTGATTTCTATCATCGATGGTTTGATGCAATATTCGTGGCTAGCGCTTTTCTTTCTCTGCTTCTGCTTTCTGCGCACTACACATCTCGTCAAATTGATAAGCACCCAATAGACTAAGCAAGCATCTGTGAGTTCCCTTGCAAATGAGGTGGTTGATTAAATTTTGATCTAGATGAAAAACTTGAAACAATGACCACTACTTAGCGTTGACTTATGTACATTTTCTTGCTTTGAAAGGATCAGTCTTGAGTTGTTGTTTTTTTTTCTTCCTCAGGTGTGTGTGATTAGTTGTAAAGAGAATGAGACTTTGGGGTTTTACCATTCAATAATATATATCTGATATAAAATTCAATAGATCTCTACCTTATTTATATGCATACATTATTTTTCATGCAGTACTTTAAGAAACACATACACACACAAAAAAGAAAGGAAAAGAAAAAGAAAAAGAGTAGTGGCCACAATGATTTAATGAGGCATTAACCGAAAATGACTGTTTTTTTTTTTTGGTTGATTCGGTGTGAGAGATTATTGTGGTAGAGAAGGAGTTGGTACGTGTGTTAGGTTCAATATCTGCTTCGGTTGATTATATGCATGTAATTGACTTCAATGTCACATTGTATCCAGTCCAAGGATTTTCAATTCCAAAATACATTCATAGAAAACAACGAAGATAAATCTAAAGAAATATATATATAGAATAATTTACAACTTCTTAGTGCAGTAGTAGTGCATAGGTTGAGAACAAATTTACATTCTCTAGGAATGAGATAACCTCTGTCATCTGATCACCAAGAGTCACTGCCGCCAATAAAGAGAAATGTATCCTTCGTTTTGTCGTAATCTTGATCCTATATTAATCTCATTTCTTAATCGTTACTTTTTATTTGTGAAATAGGTTAAATCAACTGTTACTTACATTATACAAAATCATGAAGGAATTATTCAGTTTAATATCAATCAAAAGGCCTAAGTAGTAATCTCGATTCCACATTATTTTATTTCGCCTTTTTTTTCCGCCAATTTCGATTCGACATTCTTGAGAAATAAAATATCTAGTAACAGTACTATACACTATGAAAATAAGATAATTTGGGACGCTTCACGGCGGGTGAAGAAAAAAAAAAAGAAGCTTCAACGGCCTTTGAGTAGTTGTTTCTGCGCCGCGCTGTCTCTCTAAAACAGCCTGGTAAGCTTCTTCGTTTTCCCTTCTAGAGACCATTGATTATCATAATTGTTCTACAAACTTTAGCTTTTTCATTAGTCTCTCGATCTACTTGATCGTTGTCACTTAGCAACCCTAATTTCTGGGAGAATCGTCCCTGCAGTATTACCCATCCCGATGAGGTTTATTTTCCGATTTCTGTTTCCTTTTTATCGTCACTTTTGGTGTTTTGAATCGTTCTCCGATTTTCTTTTTGTCGTTGAGCCTCTGTGTTCTTCAATTGTTTGCCATTTTTCCTTCGCATAGGGTTTGATTACGATTAAAGGCCTCTGTTCTGTTACTAAACTTGAGACTGTGGCTTCCTCTTCAGTGTTAAGGTTGGATGATAGAAGACATTTTTTGACCTTCTCTTACAATGACTACACGAAGAAATGGCGTTTCCAGGCATCAGCGGTTTGAGAGTTTTCGCGGTGAAGGACCAAATTGGATCTTAATTGCTGGGGGTGCTTTGTTGAGTACATTGTCCATTCGTTTTGGCTACAAATTAAAGCAGTCTATTGACTCCAAACCTCCTCATTCCAATGCCACTGGTGGATTAAAACGTACTTATCTGGTTGTTTAGTGCTTACATGTCCTAGAATTCGCTTGTATTCTCTATCTTATTGGTAGGTTGTTTTGTTGTGCAGCTAATGGAACAACCGACAGAGGAAGATTTAAGGGCTGCTGCTTGCATTCTAATGCATCACCCTGTGAAAGGAATAATGATTGTTGCTTTCACTGCACTCCCGGTGAGAGTTTGTGAGTTTGTTATTCTTACTACTGAATTTGCTTATACATAACTTCACTTCACATAGTCTCTTACTGGGGTTTGATTTTGTGGTATCTTTGAAGTGAAAAGAGATTTTGGGAGATGTTGTCAAATAGTTGAAAGAATATGGAGATGGTTCTTACATATTTGTAGCCTCTAGTATCTTGCATAATGATCTTTGTAACCCAATCAGGAACAATATTTGACTAAAGATGTCTTTGTACCCCAATCAGGATTCATACTTAAGTAGCTACTTACGTTAATGAGCTGGAAACTATGAAGGCTGTAGTATTATCCCCCAATGATGGCTTGTGTTATGGCAGAAAAGTTTTGTGTGGGTGTTCTGAGAGTTGGCTTCTTATTTTCATTTATGCAGGAACTGAGAATGGGGAAGGAAATCATGCTACAAATGAGCAAATGGCAGAGTCCAGTACTTCTCTGCCTCTTGTGACAGTTCCTGCTTCATCATATAGCAAAGAGAGTGCAGTCGTATGGGGATCTTCTCCTGACCACCTGGAAGTGCCGATGAAAGCATACCATCAACATTCGACCTGCTCAGATTCTCCTTGCGTATCTGAATCCGGCTCAGACATCTTCAGCAAGCGAGAAGTAATACAGAAACTGAGGCAACAGCTGAAGAGACGTGACGACATGATAGTTGAAATGCAGGAACAGATTCTAGAGCTGCAAAACTCGCTAAACGCCCAGATGGGACACTCTAGCCATATCCAAACACAGCTAGACGCAACAAACAGGGACCTGTTTGAATCAGAAAGAGAAGTCCAGAGACTGAGAAAGGCAATCGCTGATCACTGCGTGGGACACACAGGTAGCAATGGTTGGAGTGGCGATGTGAACAGCGAAAACAACTACGAGTCACCAGAAAATGGAATAAGGGATGGAGAAAGAATAGAGATGTTGAGAAAAGAAGTGGGTGAGCTTAAAGAAGTGATAGATGGGAAAGAGTATCTACTTAGGAGCTATAAGGAGCAGAAAACAGAGCTTTTGCAGAAGGTAAAAGAGTTGCAGCAGAGACTGGACTCGCAGCTCCCAAACATTTTGTAGGTGAAGAAGGTTAGGCATTGTGCATTCTTACCACTCTCTTTTGTTTCCCCGAGTAAAAAATATGAATCTTTGTTCAAAAATATCTCAATTTCTCCGGGGAAACTTATCAACTGACTACATTGTTTTGGGTGTCAATTATGATTTTATCCAAATTGTTTTTTTCTCTTGGTGAAGTGGATATTCGAAAGTTGCAAACTCATACAATATCGTGTCTCAAGGCTTAAATTGTAGAATTGCAGTTGAAGTTTTTTACAAGAAAGTTGGTTACTTGTTCTTAAGGAAAGAGAAAGAAGGGTTGCTAAAATTTAATTTGGCACTTATTTCAGTCAGGTTTTGATATTCATAAGGAAGAAAATCGTTAGAGAAGGAAGGACCAAATATTTAATTTTGTAGTTGTCACATAGTGAAGAAGACAAAAGAAAAATGTATCATCACATTAGCTGGTAGTGACTTAAAATAGAAAAAAAAAAATAATCAACAGAAAGTGCAAACATTTACACATGGATAAAGATGTCAAATGTTCATTCATACTCAAATTATCTATTAAATTTCATTACTAAAAAATTGAAATCGTAAAGAAGAAAAGAAAGAAGAAAAAAACATATGAGCTGAGTTTGTTAACCACCGTGAGCGTCATCCATGGGACGTGGTTGACGCGTGCGTGATTTTATTTTAATAAATGAATTAACAGTGGAAGGAAAAAACAACAACGGAGCTGTAACTGTGAGGCGCCGTCTCTCTTCAACCTCTTCCCCTCCACTTTGCTTCTCTCTCTCCTCCCCGGGGGTTTTACAGTCATATCATCGTCGGAGACTCTGCGATTCTTCACGGAATCGTATTTCTCTCTCAGCGATTTTTTTCGATTCTCGAAGCTGCAAGGACCACCCATCAAACATTGAAACTCAAGCGGGAGAAATTTTCTGGCTCGGGAGGGAAACTATGGAGCCCTAATGCCCATTTTCTGCTGTCTATGAGGTTTTTTAAAGAGTCCTTTATACTCTCCCTGTTTTTGGGTGCTTCGCTCGCTCACTGATTTTTGATTCGTCGGAAAATCTATTTTCGAGCTCGGATTTATGTAATTCCTTATTCTCCTTCTGATTGCGATTGTTGTGTTCATTAAGGGTTGTTGGGATATCGATTAACGGCCCCTATCGAAAAAAATAAGGGTTGTTATTATTTTCATTTCGCTTCATGTTCAAGGCAAGTATCTATCTCTTCTTCTTGCTTTTGTAGTTTTAGAATCTAAATCCCATGGCATCAACGTTTCGATTACTCTTTCAGGGAACTCCATTTTTCTTGCATTTGCTTTTTTTGAGGTAGAGTCTGTGCTCCTATATGATTCCATGGATTCGTCGTATACTTTCTCAACTGAGAATGTTTGACTTAGAGAATCTTCCATTTTTTTTTTTGTCTTTCTCTTTTCAGTGTTACTATCATTTTAGATCTTTTTTTTGTTTTTCCTTCTCTGGTTGACTGTGTTTGAGGTAATGCTCAAAACGTGATTCTTTGTGCTCATTATCTTTTCATATTCTAGTTTCTGGAATCTTTCTGGGTATTAAGCATTTGATGATTTTAAAATTGTATATTTGTTGATTTTATTGAGTTGACACCAGGTTTCTTGTTGACATATGCCCAATTCATTCTGATCGTTGATGATGATTGATTCTTGTATCCGTTCAATGTAGGTTATGTTTGGATGATAGATACATTTTGACTTTCTCATACAATGAGTACACGAAGAAATGGCATTTCCAAGCATCAGCGAGGTGATAAATTTTGTGGTGAAGGGCCAAACTGGATACTAATTGCAGGGGGTGCATTGTTGAGCACATTGTCCATTCGCTTTGGATACAAGCTAAAGCAGTCGCTTGATTCGAAACCTCAATCAAATGGCTCTGCTGGATTAAAACGTACTTACTTTATCGCTGTGTTGCTTAACATGTTTTATAATTTGGTTCTAGTTTTTTTCTATCACTAAATGAAAGCCTCTTGTGCAGCTAATGGAACATCTGAGAGGCAAAAATCTACAAGCTGTTGCTTACACTCTACCACATCTTCCTGTACACAAAATAATGATTTTTGTTGCTTCCGCTCCATTCCAGGTGTGACTTTGTAACTTTCTGTTTTGCCTCATACATATTTGTTCAATCTACTAAACAAACGCTATATGCTTGTTTCTTGGTCTCGCATCATGTCTTACTGGGTTTCCTTTCATGAAGTTAAAACGATGTGTGATATATAGTAAAATCTAGTTGGGAGAATGTGTAGATGTTGTTATAGAGTTCTAGCCTCTGTTATCTTACCTCATGATGTATTTGTCAACTAGGGGAATCCAATTCGAAGTTATGGAATGAGTAAAATAGTTACAAGATTTGCCACCTTGCAATAACTGGTTGAATCGAATATCTCTTGTTTCGTTGTGGCATATTACCATTAATTTGCATCAATTGGGCTGGCAACTAGGGAAGCAGGTTTTCTCCATTGATGGCTGTGTCTAGTGGCTGAATGCTAAAAACAGTTACTAGTTTTGTTATCTACCAAGACCTCGTTAAGCATAGTTACAAGTTTTGTACTATTAGATCCAGACCTGAGTTATGTTTTCTCTTTGGAAAATCTCTGAATCCTAATATTCATGTAGTCCAGAGCAAACAGTCGTGTATGGATCTTATCAGCCTTTGCTTCTTTATTTTTATAGGAACTGAGAGTGTGGAAGGAAAAGAGGTGACAAGCGAGCAAATGATATCCGCATCTGACACTTCACTGCCTCTTGTGACAGTTCCTGCTCCATCGAGCAAAGAGAATGGAGTCATGTGGGCAACTTCTCCTGATCGCCTGGAACTTCCCCCAAGACCATACAATCACAATTCAAACTGCTCAGATTCTCCTTGCGTATCTGAAACCAGCTCAGACATTTTCAGCAAACGAGAAGTAATACAGAAACTAAGGCAGCAGCTGAAGAGACGGGATGACATGATACAGGAAATGCAAGAACAGATTCTAGAGCTGCAAAACTCGTATAACGCACAGACGGCACACTCAAGCCATCTCCAGGCACAGCTAGACACACTGAACAGAGATCTGTTTGAATCAGAAAGAGAAGTTCAAAGACTGAGAAAGGCAATTGCTGATCACAGCGTGGGATGTGGCGCGGACAGCAATGGCAAGACATCTCCGGTTGGACCTTGGAATGGCGGGTTTATGGACAGCGAAAGCAATTATGAGTCACAAGAAAAGAGCCTAAGGGATGGAGAAAGAGTAGAGATGTTGAGAAAGGAAGTGAGTGAGCTTAAAGAAGTGATAGATGGGAAAGAGTATCTACTTAGAAGCTATAAGGAGCAGAAGATTGAGCTTTCGCAGAAGGTAAAAGAGTTGCAGCAGAGACTGGACTCACAGCTCCAAAACTTATTGTAGGTGGAAAGGTTAGGCATTGTGCATACTTGCGTCTCTTATTTTTTTTTTCGGTTCTTTTTCCTTTTTCGAGAAAATGAATCTTAGTATGTACTAAGAACGGTGGAGATCAAGATTTTCAGGTTCTTTCTGGCTTTCTGCTTTCGTTTTTGAATGTCTTGATTCTGTTTTTTCTTTCAACATTTGGTGTAAAGGTAAATAGATAGTTGTTGAAGAATTTACCGCGGGAATAGCTCTCTACTTTTTTTTTTTTTTTATTCTCCGTAAT
>Ga0041059_1000293_pt1 | contig 35180 bp, 37 predicted proteins | sample AraColnosormetaG_FD_56232 | JGI IMG/M metagenome (GOLD analysis project Ga0041059, IMG submission 56232) | Arabidopsis roots microbial communities from North Carolina, USA - Col MF nosort | ecosystem: Host-associated > Plants > Roots > Unclassified | place: USA: North Carolina | collected...
AAGTAAAGTTAATTATTTTGGAAAAAATATTTAATGCTAATGGCATTGGGTTGTAAATAAGTCCAACTTTAGGATTTATTTGCTAAAATGGTTGCAAAAATGTATATATAGATACCTTTCGCCAATTGTATACATTGTGTTTCTCAGGATACGGAAATAGGTCTCAAAAACAGCAGAAAGTGTCTCTGTCTGCATCTTTCGCCGCTCCTTAGCATCCGGTTCATAGGTAACTCCTCTGTGATCAGCAGAAACCTAAGAACAAGTAATGAAGAAATATCAATTTATAGCAAACCAATAGTACGACGGGAAATCAATTTTAGATGTTTTGGTCATATAAATGGTTGTCAATGAAAGAGAAAACAAGATTAAAACACCAACAAATCTATGGCACAGAAGGAAAGTAAATTACCTCGTCTCTGATCTTAGACATCATATCTTTCTTTGATTTCTTCCTCTCATTTTCCTGCACTTGATTTTGCTCCTCCTGGGTTTTTCTTTTATTATTTTTCTTATATTTCTTGTTATGTTCATCCTCTTTGTTAGGCTTTCCAATATCCTCATCAAAGCGAATGGACATGAACACCTAAGGATCAATAGAAAAATGGAAGCAAGGGTAAATGAGAACAAACACAGAGATAAGAAATATAACCAGATTGCTCCTCAGTTATTAAGCGCTTGCAATAGTCTTACAAAATGTTTTCCAATGATAATGTGAACTTCGTGATTTAGTTTTTCAAACAGGAGCAATTATAACACCTTTACTCAGTGATTGGTGTGTAAATGTGTGGTTCTTAGAATGTTAAAATAATACCAATGAATACCTCGATAGCATTAGGATGAAGTTGGCAGTTGTGAGCTTTGACATGATCAGCAATCAGGCGTACAGCTTGCACGGTCAGCTCACCACCATGTTTCCCTTCATTTGAGAAAAGATACCTGATAGTAGAGCAACAGAGTCTCCTGCATACCCAAACCGGTGCAAGAAATGAGTTAGATAGGAACGAAATGGATGCAATTGCAGTAAAATGACATGACTATGACACAAGAGATATTAACAGTTCTACTTTACGTTAGATTCCATGGTATATCAGTTAGACATTATTCGTCACTCTGAAAAAGGGTTAAAAGAACCAGGACCTTACGACTTCATCTGGGGAGCTGATATTTCTGACAACAGCAATTAACAGGTTATCACGGTAGTTGAAGTGAGGAACTGCTTCCAGCAATGTACAAAGGCACCGATTGGCAATTTGGTTATATACTGACTGCTTTTCAAATATAATCAACTTCTGCAGATATGACTGTTAAGGACATCAGAAGCAAAGGAAAACGTGTTACAATTATACTCAGAGAAATCAAGAATAATATATAACTGACATGCACACCTTGTAAGCTTTTAATAAAGTCGACTCATAGAACCGGGTTTTCTTCACTTCCTTTGAGATCTTCATCTCGAGCTCCTTTTCTGTAGGAAGTCTAATCCGATAGCTGGCACCACAAAAAAAATAAGAAGAGCTAATTACCAACATAATTAAAGGGGGAGAATGAAGAGAATAATTAGCAAATCAAATGAGGAAAAAAGGTACATAGAAGATTAATAAAATTACCCAGGAATAATATCTTTAAATACGGCCAACAGAGATAACAAGGCAAGTTTCACAATCTTCGTATTCTGATCCTTGCAGATATCTAACATATCCTTCAAAGTTTTTATGTTTGCCTCTGGATCAGAAAGTAGTAGCATTCCCAATTCCGCGATTTTATTTTTCTTATTTTCAAATGACTCTTCAGCAGATAGTTCTTCTTTCACTTCTGCCTGATGAAGGAAGAGAATCATTCACACGTTAAAAAAAAACATGATGAATGGATATGGAAAACACTAAAACGCTCCAAATTACAAATTACAAATACCAATGATTAAACGTTCTTATAAATTCTTTTAATGGAAAGATGTTAAACGATGAAGATGCAGAAAGCTATCAAATATGATGCTCAAAATGAAAAATGATGTCAAAGAACGAACAATGAAATTTTTAGCAACTTATATAATGAACCAAGAAAAAAAGAGAAACTCAAAACAGGCAATACCAGAACAGCGGCTTGGGGAGTTTCTTCTTCCTCTTGTAATATCTCATCAGGCAAATCTTTCTCATGTTTCTTTGCCTCCCTTTTACTCTTTTTAGCTTTTTCTCTTCTTTGAGATTTGTTCAATACATGTTCATCTTCAAGAACATCCTTCTCTGCTTCATCTGTTTCGGCTTCAGCTAGTTTTGACTTCTTTGACTCTGAACCAGTAGCCACAAAACAGAAAAACCTCCACTTAGAATGCTACTCAACTCGAGCCATTAAACAAAAAACACAAGAGTCTTCTCATTTCTCACCTGTTCGATAGTGAAGTTTTCCATCTAAAGTCTTGACAGGGAGCACATCAACAGGATCCACAAGGATCTCGCCATTCCCTTTCTCTTCCTGAAGTGTCTTCCTCTTTGATCGTTCTTCTTCATACTTATCCTCCACTGTCATTACTCTACCACCACATTGCCTAACAACAGCGTAACAAGATATTATCAATGCAGAGATTCAAACTCGATTCGGACATAGCAAGTATTGATTGTGGTAAAATCAACCCTAATACTAAAAATCACCAAATTGCAAAACAATTCGAAAAGAGACGTAAACGCACTTATTGATAGCGGCGGTGTCAATTTGAGAGACGAATTGGGCGTAATCTGTGTTCTCTTTGACATACTTCAAATCCTCGTCGGAAAACTCAATATCCTCTTCGGCTACATCTGGCGGAAGCAGCGGTGGAGGTATAACCTTCTGTTTACGCCTATTTTTGCCCATTATCACCACTGACTCAGAACCAGCAACAAAGAAGAGGCAGTAATGGAATTGGAAAATGAAAACTGTCTGCACACACACACAAGGATATCGAATCGAACAACTTCAAATTAGGGTTTAGGGTTTTTGTGAAGAGGGTGGAAATAATAAAATAGTATAAAAATAAAAACAACATGGGCTAGGCCCATTTATTTATACCGCTGTTTAATTGGGCCAAAAAAGAATCTCTCTATGGGGATTCATATTGGGCCAAAAAATGTGCTGGTCAAACGTTGTCGTACGTGCTTCAATAATGAAAAACATGGACAAATAATGAATTGTTCACATTTTCGGATATACGTATGACTTATAATTACATGTAACTATGAGAAATCACATTTTCATACGATATCGTTTTTCTCGTCTTATTTTGTTTTGGTGGTTTTCCTGAAAAGCACGAGATGAAACAAATATGCCAAAATCAATTAATGGAGAGATGGCAAATAAGTTGACACGTGGAATTTACATTGTTTTCGTAAAGGAAATGACCAAAGTTCATAAATGTAGCAGGAGCATTAATTACAATTTATTAGAGGTCACGATCCCATTAATTGAATTCGTTTCTATTAGGATGAGTTTCTCCATTTCTCTTCTTTTTTTCTTATTTCTTTTTCTATATCATTTTCCTATAATCTGAAATCCACCTAACGAGAAAAAAAATCGTACATCAACTTAGGAGTTTAGGACTAGTTTCCATTGAAGATGAGACTTAGATATTTAAAATATGTTTGTCATATAATTATAGACGTAAACCTAATTTTCGAAACTTGTAACGTACGAAAAATATACACTAGCTAGATTTTTTTTGTTATGGATAAAGATGAATATCAAACCATACAATCTATACGATACGTATCCCATCCGGAGTAATGTATTAATGCCACACACATACAAAACTGTTTAATGCAAAAACTATACTACCTACGAAATATTATTATTTCAGGTCCCACCGTTAGTATAAATTCTATCGTAATAAATCTAACTCATCTACTCGTCGGTCGTAGTATAATATCGGAGAAATTACGTCCATGTAATATATGCTCGTCGTGAGTATTTGCATTTCTACATTTCCTTACCTCGTTGACATTTTAAAAAAATACTAATAAGATAAGTTTACTACTACATGTCTACATGCATATCGGATTTTAATAGCCGCGATTTATTACGTTAGTTGCAGACTTGCAGTTATTCGTATAGTATGTGAATATGTGTGCTCTGTTGACCTAAGCATTTGAAGTTAGGTCAGCATAACTTTGAATGACCTTAAAAAGTTAAACCTCACATAAATTACAACATTGAATGTCCTTCAAAAAAATTAAACAGTTGTCACATTTATTTTTGCCTTTTTCTTATAATCAATTTTTGTCCAAACACAGAGATTGAAAATTTATCTTTAATTGGGTTGAGAAACATGTTTGTTGAAGATATCATGCATGCATGCAAACACAACTTCCTCATTTCATTTAGTAATTAGTAGTCATCAATTTCAGGAAATCATAACCACTCAGATAAGAGAGGCATTTGGATACAATTTCAAGCCAAACATTATCAAGGAGTTTTTTAAAATATATAACAAAATTGACAAATAACACTATTAATAATAGTTTTTTTCTTTTCATAAAAAGACAGTGCATTTAGATGGACATATACAATGAATTCAAACTACCTTCCAACCAACCATGGACTACGAGTTTATTCAAAAGTAGAAAATAAGATAATTGTAACATTAATTGTCGTCATTTAATTGACTCATTTATTCCGTGAATTACTATGTTTCTAAATAAAATTCTTGTTGTTGTTCAACTAACGCATTTACAAAAAACACCATTAACATCCTTCTAATCTTCCTTCCTTACCATCAATTTTTTCTTCTTTCTTAAGTTTTACAAAATAAACCCCCTGAATTGTTATCTATCATTTACAAAAATGTTCCAATATAAACTCCAAAACATTCAGATTGATATGTTGAGATCAATCTTAGGCTTCTTCTTCATAGGATTTGTAGGCAAAGGAACAATGGTATCACACCTCGGACATTTCGGGTTATTCATCATCACCAACACGTACGATAAACAACCAGGACATCCGGCAACCACCGGTGACGCTACAGCCTCCGTCCTATAATGATCGTAAACCGTATCATCCGGTGATTGACGTTTCTTGAACATAGCAGGATCTCTCTCTGCCCTCTCTAGAGCTGATTTCACCTTGTCCAGTGTGCATACACTCTGTAAATTACTAGTGTTCGGACGAGAAGAACGAGACGACGGAAGTAGCTTCAGTTCCGGCGTTGTATCGTCGAAGAGGTTCAACAAAGGAGAATTGTTCAAAGTCGGAGGAGGAAAATTCAAATCCTGAAACGTTGGTACTGTTTGATTGGTTTGGTCTGCGTTTGTTATTGACGACGAGCTCGTTGAATTGCATCGTTGCAAATACACTTTCCCTGACTGTTAAAAAAAACAACAATGATACGATCTAATCAGCCAAAACCACTAAAGGAAAGACTAAAGAGGATCCATCAATTCAACACGAACCTTCAAGTCGAGGCGTTTTTCATAACCGGTGGGGACTTGAAGGTCGAGGTCAAGCTCTAAAGACCGATCGCCTCCTCCTCCTCTGCCGTTTCCAAGAAGGTCACGAGTCATCAGCGCCGCCGAGGATTTGGCTCCGGCAGAATCTTTAACCACCGCTCGATCATCTTTGTAACCGCTTAGTAACCGTACGAGAGAGCTGACGTCAGCAGCCATATCAAGAATCATCGAGAGATAGAGAGAGTAATGGGGGGATGTGTAAACGCAGAGAGAGTTATATAGACGGAGCCAATATTTAAGGGCCGAAATGTAGAAATTGTTTTAAAGTCTATGGGGCAAAATTAAATGCGGCACGTTATATAATAGTATTTTTTAAAAAAAATTCAATTGATTACTACTAGTATTAAATATTATACGATTAAATGTTCGTTTTTATTTCGTTTTCAAAATTGATTTTAGTTTACTTTCTCTGGTGTGCAAAGAGCTAATAGTATTTAATGAGGGGTTACATTTATCGTTGTACCATTATTGACTAGCATTTAAATTTTAATGTATTTAATGTGTGTTGATCTCTAACCTTTTTTTTTCTTTCCCTATTTCACGCTCTACACGTTTTCTCACTATTCGTTTTCTTCATACCCTTACCATATTTTTCTCACATTTAAATCCCTATTTAATTTGCAAAATAAATAGTATGAATTTTCATACAAAATGATGCGATTTTCATGCAAACGACCTGATAAAGTGATAATTCTACTCGAGCAGTATTTTTCTTGAAACACTGTTCAAAATCAGTCTCGAAATATGTATTTCCGAAAGTAGACTAATATTGTAGTAATTGTTACAAGAGGAATCGTCGAATGGAGGAGAGGAATTCTAGGCGAAAGAGCCAAAGTTTATTAAATACTCTACGATAGATATAGGGAGAGAGATTGAAAATGAGACGCATTAATTGCCGAAGCGTCTCTCCATAATTACTTTTCAAACCTCCCTTACGACTTTAATTAGTGATTAATGTCTATATTCTCTTTTTGGCTTCCGTGATTGATTCTGCCATCAAAAATCGATTCAATTAGTTCAAAATGTTTACTCAATAATTTCACTAAATATATTCTTGTTCTTTGCTGTTTCGAGTTTTAATATTGTTTGAAATTTCCAGTTGCTGTTTCGAGTTTCTTGCCGTGTTGACTTCATATTAGTAACACTTTCTAGATTGTTTATTTACAATCTCTAGCAAAACTGTACCGACATTATGTTTTCGTTATTTCTTTTGGCTGTCAACATTTGAAAAACTATTTAAAATAATAGCAGAAAAAATGTGGTGAGATATTAATTAGTAATTGGCTTTTTAGGAAATAGGAAGGTGTATGCATTTAAGAACAAACCCAAAGAGCTTTGAATAATTATAAAGTTGGAAGTTTATTTCTATTTATTTCTATTTAGGTTCTTAGGGTGACGAAGTGATGATGCTCACGGACGTTTTCATAACACCTAACATTTAATAGCTTTTATTAACTTATACACACACATACACAAACACAGACGAATGTGTGAAAAAAATGACATTACTTTATCGGGATTGATTCATTTGACGTCAAAAGTCACTAAATAATTCAGCAAAATAGAAATTTTATTGTTAAGGAAAAAAAAAACAAATCAAAACTGGAGTAACAAGTTATGCATTGTTCATTAAGATTTATTTATATATAAGATTTTAGGATGATTTGCTGACCATGTTTGATAATCTATTTAAGAATATAGCACCTTAATATGCAAAACTAAGTAAATAACACTAAAGAGGGATAAAAAGTCAAGTAACTCCTCGTTAAAACATGAGAACACGCGCGTGAAAAGGAGAAGAAGAGTGACGTGATCTTTCACACTTTTTTTGGTTTATGGACATACATAAAAAGAGAAAAGTGTTGGCTAGCTTAATGATAGCGAAGATGGTAATAGTAACAATGACAGTGCCGATGGTGATGGTGACGACAACAATAGCGGTGCCGATGGTAATAGTGATGATAACAGTGGTGGTGCCGATGGCGATAGTGAGACAACAATGGTGGTGCCGATGGCGATGGTGACGACAACAGTGGCAGTGCCGGTGGTGATGGTGACGACAACAATCGCGGTGTTAGTGGCGATGGTGACGATAATGGCGGTGCCGGTGACGAAAAGATAATTACAAATATATATTGATATAAGAAAACTAAACCCTAAGATACTATACATAGAACCCAAACAAAAATCATTAAACGAAATGAAATCATCTCAACTTTCAATTTTCAAAAATCTAACAGCAAAATAAAATAGTACAATGGTGATGATGGCTCCGGTGACGATTTTCCGGCGATGTGGCTCCGGATACGATTTTTCGGCGACAATGGTTTTAAAGGTAGTGGTGGTTGTGGTGGTAGTGGAAGAAAAGAAGAAAGAAAAGAGAAAATGTTCACACATAAGAAAGAAGAAGAGGGTATAATTGTATTTATTACATATAATATACACAATATCACCTTATAGTTTTTGAAGTGTTAGTTTCCAAATTATTAAATGTTTTTAGGTTATACTTGCAAATTTCCCAAGATTTTAAATCTATGGTTTCTCGATGTTTTATTTTTGAGGATACATATTCTTAACAAGACGGCTGGCCCTAAATGTGTAACTGTGAAATTAATTTTGGTATATTTATTTATATGGCAGTGAGACTGGTCTTGGGGTTTCAATGCATTTAAATGGAATATTGGTGTGGTTATTAAATTCAAAATTAAATGATATATTAAAATTTTAAATGCATATAATAAACCTTAAATTCCCAGGCCATTACTCATTCTGCAGTCGATTTTCTGTTTTATTTTTCAAAATTTTAGTTGATGTGAAGAATTTAATGCATGTTTTATCAAAAATGTATGATAAATATATTTGTGGACATCCGAGTTTTACACAAAAACGTCAAATTTGAATATCCAAAATAGATGATCGGATATAATGTTAAAATACGATACCAATATCAAGTATTTATTTTTGGTTAGCAAAAAAAAAGATCAAGTATTTTCAGTTATTAGTTCATTCTAATTTTAAAAGTTAAAACTAACGTTTTCAATTAGACAGGCCCGTTTCTACCAAAATTAAAAGAATTAAAAAATAGACAGGCCCGTTTATAGTATTTTTAGCCCAGTATCTACGAAATCCGGCCCAACTACATCTTCCCGCATGTTATCGTCCCTTTTAAACTGGTGCATGAGATGTTTATGTACTCCATTTTCGAAAATAAACAACTCTAATATGGAGAGAAATGAGAGGTCTTTATTAAATATCACGTTAACGAGTTGTGTCATGTAATAATTACTGACGGTTACTATATCGAATAATTACCTAATTATCGGGTAATAAATTAAATACCAAAATATTAACCATTATATGGTCCATATACAGTGATCTAGTAGTTGAATAATTGCTTACGTTCAAATCTTAATTATGGTTGACCGTATATAATAATATTTTATATGGTATTCGCATGCTTTGGAGATTAATATAAAGATATTCTGATTACTAAAAAAAAAAACCTAAAATATTAACCAACACATTTCTGTTGAAATAGATCCCATAACAAATACATGTGCGTCATGCATGCGTAATCATTGATTTTATCTGCTTACCTTTTGAGTTTTTTGGGTCATGAATCTCATGATTTATCTATGTTTGAATATTATGGCGTTATTTTATTTAATTTGGAAATGTTAGCACTGTGCTTGGACCTAATGAGTGTGATTAGTTAGGTGATCAGGAAAAAAGTAACCATCACTGTTAAGCAAATGTCCTACCAACCCAACCCAAGGATGGATAATATTGTTTGAGATCTCTATTTTTTTCAAGATTAGGTGTCTTATTTGGTCTCTTGGAAAAATCTTGTTTAGGTGATTATCAGATCATTTTAATTATGATTTAATTGTATTTCCCTTTTAAAACTTACTTACAAAAATCAAAATTACTTGTTTTCGTTAGTATATCTAGTCATGAATTCTAAACTTCTAGCATTTTTGAAAGATTGGACTCTTTTATGGGTAAATCTTTGGCGCATGAGTTGTTTTCTAAATCGAGAATTTGTTTTTATTAGATAAGGTGTTATATCTCCTAAACAATAATACAATAACAAACGCAAAAAGCGAAGCATATTTATGTATATATAGTCTTATATAAATAGTTGATATATATTAATATGTGTCCCTATTATGATCACACAAAACATACACATGCAGAGCTTTATTCCAATAGCTAAAATCTGAACTTTAAAGTCAGTACACTCGAAATTGATATTGACGTATGTATTACTAATAGCAACATGTGTTCTTTCATCATAAGTTTACATAATTTTTTAATTTTATTCTACTTAATTAATGTCACAGTTTCCATCGTTTTGATAAGGTCCATACTCCATAGGGACGTTGAAAATTTAATTTAATTTTTTCCACTCATAGTTGTCCTTTTTTTCTTAGTAAAGTTTGGGAAAGTTTTCCCACTCATACTTGTTTGTTCACCAACCTTCTGATTACCAAGAGTCGTATAAAAATGCAAAACTAATAGATCGTCATTTATATATGTTGCTCCTATAGACTTTTATCGACAAAATTTTCCGAATTAATCATTTTGTAACTTCAATACATATACGTCCAGATATTTACCCTAGTGAAAAATATTTCTTCTTTTTCAAACCTCTTTTCCTCTCTATTCCTCCTAAGAGCTTGTTAACGTAACAAAATTGTTGGGTTTATTAACTTCAATTATTGTCGATACTTAGTACTTTAAAATATTTGGAGTAATAGATGTAGTGATGGCTGTGTCGTAATTGCTTGAATAATTTTGGATGGGTACAGAGGAATTAATTAAGTAATGAAGGTTTGGTGGAATTAAGTAATTAACGTAGCCAAGAGCCAACAACAACACCAAACCCACCAAACATTAAAAAAGTCAAAAAGACGTAAGTCTTTGACCTCTTCCACTCTCTTTGGTCTTTAGTTTGGTGAGTTCGTGCACTATGCTCACACACACTCCTTACGCCTTTTGGTGTTTTCGGATGTGATTAGAAATGACTTTTTAACAGTTTTTTTTTTTTTCTGTCTCTCATTTTAATGTTATATTTAAGGATTATATATATTTCTGCTTTTTTGTATACAAAATATGAAAATATTCCATGGAGTGACGTATGGAGTGACTGCGTACTTAGTAAAACAGCATTATTAGTGAGAGTTCATTTTTCTCGTGTTACACTGTATCTACATGATGATCACGGGACTATCTATTATTCAAAAGTTGGTAATTATACACTGAGCCTGATTACAGAAGACTCGCAGACAAAAACTAATATAATCAATTCCTCCTATGTATACCTTAAGCTAATTCTTAATTAACAAGTTGCAGATTTACAATCTTATTTTAGTCAAAACACTACCTAATATTTTGCCACTTTATAACTATATATTCTTACTCCTCCAAAGTATTTTTATTAAGAAATACATAAAACTCTTATCATTACCGCTGTAAATTCCTAAGACCATTTCAATTAACACTCGTCGACATGTAGTAGTTTCTTACATTAGCGAAATTTATTTCAGACAATTTTATAAGATATGTCAAATCTGATAATATTTTTAACACGAGATGCTAGTTTCCATTATTACTTGATGTCAAAAAAGAAGAAAATATTATTTAAGGATTTTGGTTTCTAAAAACGAATGTGAAATATTCATGCATCGGTGTTAGAAGGAAAGATAAGTTGCATGCATCATAAGGATGCCAAATGAAGTAAAAATGAGAAAATGGAATCATACCAAATAATCAACCATACCACAGACAGACAACCTTTTCCCACTCAACAAATCTGATTTGACATTTATCAATTCCTCTGTTTACATATTCATCTTTTCTCATGTCAAGATCACACACTCTTACCTCTCATATATATAAAACAGAACCAAATTATCTTTGGTAAAAGTGAATCTCATCAGGAACTGAGTGATATAAAGTTATATATATAGAGGAGAGAGGGAGTGAGAGGGAGTGAGAGAGAGAGAATGGGGAAGGGAAGAGCACCTTGTTGTGACAAGACCAAAGTGAAGAGAGGTCCATGGAGCCCAGAAGAAGACATTAAACTCATCTCTTTCATTCAAAAGTTTGGTCATGAGAACTGGAGATCTCTCCCCAAACAATCTGGTATGTCATTGCTTTTGTCATCACAATCAAAGCAAAAGCCTCTTCAATTGTTTTTTCTTTTCTTTATGATTCTGAATGTATATATATGCAAAAATGAAGGGCTATTGAGGTGTGGGAAGAGTTGTCGTCTAAGGTGGATTAACTATCTTAGGCCAGATCTGAAGCGTGGCAACTTCACTTCAGAGGAGGAAGAAACAATCATTAAGCTTCACCACAACTATGGGAACAAGTAAATCATCAGCTAGGATTATTATTGTGCTCATACATATATGGTGGATCAAAAAAGTGATTTGATATTGACATTAAGCTTTCTGCATTTTGATCAGGTGGTCGAAAATCGCTTCTCAACTTCCAGGTAGAACAGATAACGAGATCAAGAATGTGTGGCACACTCATCTAAAGAAAAGACTGGCTCAGAGCTCAGGAACTGCAGATGAACCGGCCTCGCCTTGTTCGAGTGATTCTGTTTCTCGTGGGAAAGATGATAAGTCATCTCACGTAGAAGATTCTTTGAACAGAGAGACTAATCATAGGAATGAGTTGTCTACATCTATGTCTTCTGGGGGTTCCAACCAACAAGATGATCCAAAGATAGACGAACTCAGGTTTGAGTATATAGAAGAAGCTTATAGCGAGTTTAACGACATTATTATTCAAGAGGTAGACAAACCCGATCTGCTGGAGATACCATTTGATTCAGATCCTGACATTTGGAGTTTCTTAGATACTTCAAACTCATTTCAACAATCCACTGCAAATGAGAACAGCTCAGGCTCAAGAGCAACAACAGAAGAAGAGTCTGATGAGGATGAGGTTAAGAAATGGTTCAAGCACCTAGAAAGCGAACTCGGGTTAGAAGAAGACGATAATCAACAACAATACAAAGAAGAAGAATCATCATCATCATCACTCTTGAAGAACTACGAGCTCATGATACATTGATAAAAGATATTTATTTTGGATATCAATATGACAATATGTATGATGGAAAGGTAGAGAGATAGTAGAGAAAATGTATTTCCTATAGTTTTTTAATTGGCATTATTTTTAGTAGCCTGTAGATAAAACAGAGCTGGTCAAAAGATGCACACTATACTAAAAGTCTAAAACTATATATCTGGAAGATTCTTTCTTTAGTCTTAGAGAATCTTGAAGAAAATTATTGAAGAATATTTGGTAGGATTAGTTTAGTAATCTCAATCATCTAACAACCATCTTGAAACTGGAAACGACAAAACATGAAGACCAGTTACTCTTGTTTGGAGATATATTAACCTCAACAGCTATTTTTTTTGCTGAAGAAGAAGTAACAATAACTATGAACTTATCAACGAATTAAGGCAAGCAACTGAATTAGAAGAAGCTAATCTCAACAATGTTGCATCTCCGAATGTTTTCTTGAATTTCATTGGAGATAGACAAAAAGTTGGAAGCTTAATATAGATAGATCTCAGTTTTGTCTTCCATGGCTTCTGATAAATCTTAGTTTTCTTGAAATTGAAGAAATATTATATGATCTTGATAAGAATATATAGGTAACTTGAAGAAGAAATTAACTTCTACTTTCAACTTCTTTATCACTGGTTCAAGTGAAGGAAAATTGAGTCAAATTGGGTTGGGATACCCATTTTAACACTCCGGTTTATAGTTTGAAAGTTTAAACCGATTGGTTTAATTTGATTCGAAAGAATCTGGTTCTTATAACTATTAAATATAATGTCGGTTCATTTGTACGATACTTTACAAAATATGAGGTTTCGTTTGCAATTCTATATAGATTATCAGGTTTATTTTGCATTTATTCCTAAAACCCTAAAGGGGAAATCTTCCCGGTCTTTATTCGAGACGACGACGACCTATAAAGGCCAATAGCAATGGATCGGGTCAATTAATCTCGGGTCGGGTCATTTCTTTTTCAATTTCGCGGTTCTATCTCTCTCTGTTTGCTGACTCGAGATTTTCGAGTTTGGTGGGATAATTGATCGGATTCAATGGACAAGTCCGTCGTAATACGCCGTGAAACCAATGGAGACGACGTTGAGGGAGACCCGGAAAGAGAAGCTGTCTTCGCACAACTGAAAGTTCTCTGCTTGGAGCTTCTAAACCTTTCGCAAAACCCTGAAAAGGATCCAACCACGATCCCTGCTTTGCTCCTTCTCCTCCGCCGTACTCCTCCGTCCTCTCTCCAGTCCTTCTTCCAGTAATTATTCCACTTTTCTCGTTTCTCTTTATCTTTTTACTTCTTTCTGCTGAAAAAACGGTAATCTGCACATGAGTAGCAGTTTCAATTATAAGGTTTAAAAGAGTTCATTTGTGGTGTATTGTCGACTGTTTACTTAGTGAGAACTGTTTTGGTTTATGTACGTTTCAGCTACACTTTGTTCCCATTGCTTCTTCTGTTAGACGCCGCAGTTGCTTGCAGAAGTCAGGGGCAAAACAAGCCAGAGGAATTTCCACAAACACCATATAGAGTGAGTGATAAAGTAGCAGAAGGTGTAATCTCTTGTCTCGAAGAACTTCTAAAAAAATGTCACATTGGATCCATAGATCAGGTGAGCTGGTTTTGAACTCTCACAATCGTTTTTATGATTGTTTTCTACCTTTACTCGATTTGGGTAACATATTCTCAGCTTAGTTATGGAACTGTGTTGAATTTTTTCCCCGTACAGATGGTTGTAATTATGAAGAAGTTAACTAGTGGTGCTGTTTTATCACCATCTGAGGCTTCTGAAGAGTTTCGTGAAGGGATAGTCAAATGTTTCCGAGCAATGATCTCTGGTCTGCTTCCATGCTCTGATGATTCTTGCTCTTGTAAGCGCACTGTTGGCTGGCCTCAGCTGTCAGATAGAAGAGATTATCAAACTCAAGTTTCAGAGTCTTATAAGTATGATTTTGAAACTCGTGAATGCTTGCTTGCATTTCTTCAGTCTCAGTCTGCTTTGGCTGCTGTCGGTCATTGGCTTTCCATTCTTCTCAAAGTAACCCTCTTTTCTCCTATGCTTTCTTTTTTCTTTCATCTGGAGTCATGTAGTTTTATACATTCTAAGGTATTTCAATTCTGATCACTCCACAAGGTCGCTGATGCTGAGGCTTCTCGAGGACATCGAGGAAGTGCAAATCTTCGAGTTGAAGCCTTTATGGCTTTACGGATACTTGTGGCTAAGGTAACTTTTAAATTATGCATATATGGTTTGGACCATTTCTGGCACCCATGGGTCCTAATGAGAACATGTTTCTTGTTGCAGATTGGTACTGCTGATGTGTTGGCGTTTTTTCTACCTGGTGTTGTTAGCCAAGTTTTCAAAGTGTTGCATGTTTCGAGAGCAATGATAAGCGGAGCTGCAGGAAGTGTTGATGCATTGGACCAAGCAATTAGAGGGTTAGCTGAGTTTCTTATGATCGTCCTTGAGGATGAGGCTAATTCATCGGCTCTCGAGATTTCTAATGGTGATACTAAGTCGCAGAAACATGAATCTGCACACTCAATTTTAGACGAACTTCGTTCTCTGACAACAAAATCTCAAGGACAGAGTGACGAGCTGACAGAAATTACAAACCAAGAGATTGTTAACATCAATGTACCTGAAAAATCCAATCTGAATCTGAGTCGTGACTCCTTTCTTGTTGAACGCACGAAGAAATGGTTAGATAGCACTACATCTCACGTAAATAAGCTGCTGTGTGAGACATTTCCTCATGTAAGCTATTTATTCTCGTGCTACGTTCAACACATTTGTCCCAAATCCCTTTGGAATTGTTTTTTCTAAATGGTAATTCTTAATTGGTTTCAGATTCTTATTCACCCAGCCGGCAAAATTCGATGGGGATTTCTAGCAGCAATACGTGGACTGCTCTCTAAGAGCTCTTGCTCGTTGAAGGGTGCTAGATTAGTGATGTTGGTAGGTTCATAACTAACAACAACTCATGATATTGGGTATATCCATTCCAAGGATTGCCACCAGATAAATTCCTTATAATGATGCAGGAATGCGTATGTACTCTGGCTGTTGATGACTCTGATGAAGTTTCTGTAGCAGCTCAGGAATTTCTCGATCATTTATTCTCAGAAAGTACAAAAAACCATGTAGAGAGTGATATAAAAAAGATCTTTAGCAGGTATTTGTTGTATATTGTTTTTTTCCTTTGAAGCTAAGTATGCAGATGTCTAAATAGAGATGTGTTTTTTTATTCTTCTTCCGTGGCTTGTTGACAACAGACTACTTGAGAGGCTTCCAAAAGTGGTTCTGGGGAATGAGGAATTGCCTGCACTTTCGGTGGTGAAGCAGTTACTTGTCATCACCTATTATTCCGGTCCTCAGTTTTTGGCGGATCATCTTCAGTCTCCCGTATGTATTCTTTCTTGACACGCTCATAGGTTTGGTGCTACTTCTTTCTTGATTAGCAAATCTAGTTCGAAAAACCAAACATGTTCTAATAATGACTTGCGATATATGATTAGTTCTTCATGGCATTCTGTTATGTAGATAACAGCTAGCAGATTCCTGGATATATTTTCTCTCTGTCTAAGCCATAATTCAGCATTCACCGGTTCTCTTGAGAAACTCATCGCAGAAAGGCCTTCATCATCGACAGGTTACCTCCCTTCTATCACAGAACTAAAAGTGGGGTTCCGGGAGACCAGATACAACCGTGCTGTTCCAAATATCACAGAAACAGATCAAGTAAAATTGGAGATATCGTCCCCCAGTAGCCATATGTTACCTCGCATGCCTCCCTGGTTTTCTTATGTTGGTAGCCAGAAGCTCTACGAGATGCTCGCTGGAATCCTTAGACTTGTAGGCTTATCCTTAATGGCAGGTCATTTCATATTCCTTCGGAACCATTTTTCTGAAAATTACTCTGCAGTTAACTTATAAATGAGTTAGTTACTGATAGTAAATCATCTCCGTTGTGTTTGTGTTTGACAGGATTTAAAAACGAAGGGCATTTAGCAGTCATCCTGGATATTCCTCTGGGGTTTGTCCGTAAATTGGTTTCAGAAGTTCGTGTAAAGGAGTATAATGGAGAAGACTGGCAGTCGTGGTGTAATCGAACTGGTTCAGGACAGTTAGTTCGCCAGGCGGCAACTGCTGCTTGTATCTTGAATGAGATGATCTTTGGTCTATCTGATCAAGCAACGGATGCTCTCTCAAGACTGCTTCAGAAGTCAAGGAAGGGAAGAGACAAACTTTCCTGGGAAATCTCTTGGAACAAACGTGCAAAAACAAATCTGATTGAGTGCGTTGGTAAAATCCTGCATGAATACCAAGCTTCTGAAGTTTGGGATCTCCCCGTGGACCAAAAGGCAATTCTGGGCCAAACTGATAACGATGGGCAACATATTAGTCTGCATTTCTTAAGAGACAGTGCAATGCTACACCAAGTTATAATAGAAGGAGTAGGTGTGTTTTCCTTGTGTCTAGGGAAAGACTTTGCTTCAAGTGGATTTCTTCACTCTTCGCTTTACCTTCTGCTTGAGAGTCTTACCTGCTCGAGTTTCCAAGTTAGAAATGCTTCAGACACTGTCCTACGTCTTCTTGCTGCCACCTCAGGCCATCCCACAGTGAGAATGAAGAATAATGTAGTCGAAAATATTCAATCACATCATAAAATCGTTTTTAAAATCAACATCTTGTTGTCTTTTGTTTGTTTGTTTGGCAGGTTGGGCATCTGGTTGTTGCAAATGCGGATTATGTTATTGACTCTATTTGTCGCCAGCTGCGCCACCTGGATCTTAATCCTCATGTCCCAAATGTTCTAGCTGCTATGCTTTCTTATATCGGGGTTGCCCATGATATATTACCTTTGTTGGAGGAACCGGTAAGGCCATTTGTAGTGAACCTTTTTTTTTTTCATGGAAAATTGCCTCTGTTGGATCTTCATCACACTCCGATTCATCATATTCAGTGTGTTAAGAACTTTCTTTTTCCATTTTGGGGGATCTACAGATGCGATTGGTTTCCCAGGAACTTGAAATTGTTGGTAGACAACAGCATCCAAATCTAACTATACCCTTCTTGAAGGTAATTCAATCTTTCATTTTTTTCTATTGAAGTCTTTTAAAATCATTGGCTTTTTTTTGTCTAAGAAACATCATAACCTTTGTTGGTGCTTCTGCTAGGCTGTTGGTGAGATTGTAAATGCATCAAAGAACGAGGCTTGCTTATTACCAGACCGAGCCAAGTCATATAGTGACCATGTTAAGACCAAAGCAACTGATGCGATTACATCAAGACAAGAGAGAGTTTCAAATTCTGACAAAATAGTTGAAGACGAAGAAGAATGGGAAAACATACTGCTTGAACTGAATCGTTCTAAACGATACAGACGCACAGTTGGTTCGATCGCCTCTTCTTGTTTAATAGCGGCCACGCCTCTCCTTGCATCATCAAATCAAGTCTCATGCTTAGTTTCCCTCGAAATAATTGAGGTATTATTCCTGTCGGATTTCTTGAGCTCTCTCTAGGACATTTTCGCAAGCGAAATAAATCAGTATATCCAATTATGCAGGAAGGAGTAGTGGCGCTGGCTAAAGTCGAGGAAGCTTATCGAGCTGAGACAGAAACCAAAGAAACAATTGAAGAAGTCATTGAATTTGCTTCATTCTATCAGCTTAAAGACTACATGAATGCTAGCGACGATGGAGCAGATGAAAACCGGCTTTTACCCGCTATCAACAAAATCTGGCCATTCTGTGTTGCTTGCATACGAAACAGAAATCCCGTGGTACAATCTCTTTCTCCCTCTTCCGAATTTATCTCTAGATTAATGGATTATAAAACCTGCTGCATTTTCCACAGGCTGTACGGAGATGCTTAGTCGTGATAACCCGAATCATTCAAACATCCGGAGGAGATTTCTTCTCACGTCGTTTCCGCAATGATGGCCCAGACTTTTGGAAGCTTTTAACAACGTCTCCATTCCACATTATGACGCCTAAGATCCTCCGGGAAGACAACAAATCGGTTCTCCGACTTCCTTACAGAACCATTTCCGAGTCATCATCTTCTACGATTGCTGAAGTTTCCAGCTTGAAAGTGCAGGCAGCAGTTCTCGATATGATCGCCGAGATTTCCAGAGGTAAACGCAGTGCTTCAGCGTTAGATGCAGTCTTGAAAAAAGTTGCAGGATTGGTCGTGGGGATTGCGTACAGCAGTGTAACTGGCCTAAGAGAAGCGGCTTTGAATGCGTTGAGAGGACTTGCTTGCATTGATCCTGATCTCATTTGGATTCTCTTAGCTGATGTGTACTATTCTCTCAAGAAGAAAGATTTGCCTCTCCCACCGTCTCCGGAGTTTCCAGATATCTCTAATGTTTTGCCTTCTCGGCCGCCAGAAGATTCTCGTACAAAGTTTCTCTATGTAGAATACGGTGGTCGGAGCTATGGTTTTGAGTTGGAGTTTAGCTCCGTTGAGATAGTCTTTAAGAAAATGCAGTCTCTTGTCTTTGTAGACCAAATGCGTTGTTAATACTTTGCTTGTAGTAAATACTTTTCTGAAAACAGCAGTAAAAAAAAACTTGGTAATATAGTTCAAGTGTAACATTGAGCAAAAAGCTAGTAAAAAGGGATTATAATTGTATTGGGGTAAATAAAAACATTGGGGGCGAGATGCAAAATATAAAAGAGTAAGGGGTTTAAGTGTAATTTCGACATCGAGACCCGACCCGACCCGGGATTATGAATCCTGATCGCCGCGGGGTCCAAATAAATATATGTCAGCTCCTCCGTTCTTTTATTTTAGTCCGTCGGGAAATAATGGTAAGCGAACGGAGCTCCAAGGAGAAGAAGAGAAGCAGAGCTCGGAGCGAAGATTCTTCATCTTCCGATTGTATGTTCTTCTTCTTCTTCTCCTCTATGTATATACTTTTTCTTCCGATTCCCGAGAAATGCCATCAATTTATCTATCTGTGTTTTCGATTAGATTTTGTAGTTGGCGTTGAGAGTGTGACTTATTGTTGTGAATGACATAATCTGATACATAGTGATTTATGAATTGACAGACGAAGAGAAAGTTAAGAGGCATCGAGGAACAGAGAAAGATGATGAAAGGAGAAGTAGGAGAAGTGATAAGAAGGATAAGAAATCTCACAAGCACCACAAATCCAGTACATGTAAGATACTGTTTCTCATGTTTTGAGTTAGTAAATATTGTTCCATCCGTTTTAGAACCTTGATTATATGTTGAGTCAAGTTAAGTTTGTCGTATGATAAATTTGATGTGTTTGCTTCTTCATCTAGAGAGTGGTGTGTTTATAGTTATACCCATGTGAGCTGGAGTTTTCTTGTTCTTGTATGCCATTAACGGAGCATCAATTTAGCTTTGTCTTACCTATATTCTCCTAGAGAAGGAAGAGGTTGTAGTCGGAACCTGTTGGTTTGAGGGATTATAGGCAGCAAGAAATATCTTGTTTTGGTTACAGCTAAAGCAGCTATGTTTATCTTTCATCAGCATGACTTATATCATGTGTCTTTGCTTTTCAGTATGATCTGTTTTTCTTGCTGCTGACATTTTTTTTTCTCTTACAGCAAAGAAGTCCAAGGATGATAAGCCGAAAAAGAAACATACGGAAAGCGACCACAAGCTAGTGAGCTCTAACTTACCCTTTGAAATAGTTACCCATAAAAACATCTATTTGTATATTCACTTAAAAAGTCAAAAGTATATTGCTTTGGAGACTTTGTATGTGTGGTTCTTCGCTGGTCTCTTCAGTTGTTTAGTCATGGTTTAATTACAAAAGTCTTGTTGCCCTATTGTAATGTTTGACGGATTGTCATCCACACTGAGGTTCTGATTAAAATGCTTTTCTTTTCCGTTTTTTCTTCCAGAAAGAGGGAATTCCAGAGCTATCAATGGAAGACTACTTCTCGAAAAACAACGAGTTTGCTACATGGCTGAAAGAAGAAAAACGTACTTACTTTAATGATCTCACGACCGAAGCTGCACGAGGACTGTTCTCACGATTTGTCAAGAGATGGAACAGAGGAAAACTCGAGTCTCGATACTACGAGGGAATCTCCACTGCCCCACGAACAGCTCACGACTGGATGATCAAGCGTAGGTGAAAAAAAGCAAAAGCAATACCTTCCTCTTCTGTGGTTCGCCGGTTACCTCTCTTCTTGCTTCTTGTACACGTGAAGGTTGATTGCATCAGAGATATATTTCTATGTAGTTTCTCTACTTAGAACTTCTTGTTGCTGAACTAGTTAGATAGATTGTCGTGGAGAGATATGTAGTCGGTTTTCAGAGTAAGACAAACTTTACATATCCAAGGTCTTAACCAAAGTTGCCGAAGAACTATCTGATGAATCCTTATGTAACATTGAGAATTTGATATCCGGTTAAGGGAGAAATAGACCGTTTTGATTGAAAGTTGGTCTTGTACAGTATGTAAGTTCCTACTGGCATTTACAACACAGCGTATATGTAGCTTTGGCTAAGTAATTTGTGTGCATGAAACTTGGTTATATGAAACTGAATTTTCACAACAGACGTTTAAATGAGTGAAAAAACATATTCTAAATTATTGGGTCACGAGTCTCCTTAACAAATTCCAAAAGTTTTACAAAAGCAAGAACCATCAACTCTGAGAGTATACTGAGATTCAAATCAGGTTGGTTGCACGGTTAAGTGAAAGTTTTACTCGACTTCAGCCAAGTAATCATCGATTTCTGCTGGTGTTAGCACCCTGCATATAACATTCACTTTTCAGATATTGATGGGAATAACAAGATTTTTTGTTTATATTAGTTTTGTAGTCTTGAATGTTTACCTGAAAACTTTGTCAGTACCGATTTTGCCAATCTCGATGTTTTTGCTTGAGATTTCTCCCTCGAAACTGTGAAAAGACACGGAGGTTATAGGCTTTTGAGAAATTCTGAACTCTGGAAATAAAGTAAATTAAGTTTTGGTAAAAATGCTCACCCTTCCTTCAATGTCAATATTGCCGTGTGAATGGCATCATCAAGTTCCATATCTTCTGTGTACCTGATCAAAGACTAAGATGAAATGACATGCTTCCAAGATCATAAACTCATCACCACAAATGGTAAATTATTATCACCTCTTCTCAAGAAACGTCTTTGCATTCGAAACATTCTTTCCCATTGCAGAAGCTTTCCATGAGAAATAAGAGCCAGATGGATCCACCTAGTGGCCAATGAAAATTATGAAATAAGATGTTTTCAGTTTACGGGTTTTACTTCACTTTGAGCAGGATGGTTATATTTTCTTTAAAGTTCTACTTACTTGATACAGTTGTGGACCCTTGTCATCATACCCAGCCACCAGTAGAGAAACTCCAAACGGCCTAACACCACTATTAACAGCAGAAGGAGACAGAGATTAGAAGCAAGATTCAGTAGTCTAGTTTGCAAATACAGATTTGCATTAACAACATTATCTCACGCCAAATCAATATCAAAACTGAGCTAAAAAGTGCATAGAGAGACTCGCTCTAGAGTTGCAATCTCTGAGCCAATAACACTTTTGAACCCTGTTGAGCATATGAGAGGAAGTAATTACATAACACTCGATATAGTACTTACCCCGATTGAGTGAACTCTTGCATCACCGTGGCAGTTTCCCTTACAAGTTGAGTAACGGGGATGGGTTCCTGCAACAATAAACGCCCTTAGAAGTTGAATCAACAGAGCGATCTGGATTTATGAATAAGCAAGAACTTATATCAACTGGAATCATCAATCCAAAGTTTTTATCATACATGTACTACTAGACACTCCAGGAAAAGAAGACAAAAAAACAGAAGATATTAAAGATTACCTTGTACAGACGGAGATATTGCTCAGCCTGCTTCCTACTCTTTCGCACAAGAACTCGGAAATCAGGACCCATACCACTACATAAAAGGCAATACCAAAGTTAGCACTGAAATCATTAGGGTACTAAGGGAAAGGTTCCATCAGTAGCACTAGCACCTGATGAGAGAGACTAAGTACCCAAAACAAAATAAAAAATGTATGATAAATCCAATTTGCAAGCTATAAAACCAAATTCGCTATTAAAAAAGAAGTATGGATAGCTGAAGAGAAGAACCTGTAAACAGTTCCAATGTTGGGAGTCAAATGTTGAATCTTTTGAACCTGAAACAGACAATAGATAAACATTAGTTTCGTAGGAGTTACTGAAACTATGCAACCGAAAGGAAAGTAACACGAGCAGGCACAGAATGAAAAAGAACTAATTGCTATAAAGAGTTGATCAAACTTACAGACGCTTCATCAACCAATATAGAAGGAAGTTTCTTTTCAGTTGCAATGACAACTCCATTTGAAGCTGCATAAAGAAAACAACAGTCATGATTACCAAAGACAATGTTCCTTAAAAATCTCCTCTCGAATTTGATTAGATCATTGAAAAAACCTTTAATTCCAAGTGATGTTTGGCCTGATCCAACAGCTGTTAGGGCATGTTCTATCTGAACCAGCTTCCCTGATGGGCTGTTTCATAAACCACAACATGAATCAAACCCCGAAGAAACCGTTCCAAATGCTCAGAAAGAGATAACATTGATATGATAAACAAAGTTAATACCTGAAGGTGGTGAGAGAAAACGAGTACTGACTGTCCCCCATTGAAAACCAACTAAATCAAGCTGCAAAAAATGCGAAATAGTGTCATCTCTGGAAATTTAGAAACGTGGAAGCTAAATCTGTTCTTCATCAACAATGTTCAAACTTAAATGAAAAGAAACCACGTCTGAGCAAGTAAGTAGACTGAAGCGTTCAAATCTGACAAAGCTTAAAAACCCGGAAGAGTCTCATCGCCATGGGCAATGTGTAAGGAAAACGATGAAAAAGACAAGATATACCAACCCTAATTAAGAATTGTGAGTGAATCAAATCAAACACAAACTCAAACTCAAAGATCAGCTCTTAGCTCAAACTCAGAGACGAAAATTGAAAACTTTTCTTAAACCCCAAATTCAATATATTTAAAGTTATCAATTTAAATTCAACAAAAGAAACCCATTCAATCAAAGCAACATACCTTTGATATATGGATCGAACGGAATGGTCGCAAGAGAAGAGAGAGAGAAGAGACCCAAGTGAAGAATTTTTAAGCTCTCAAGGTTTCTTGCACAAAGGGTGAGAGTCTGACGCCAGAAAACGAGAGAAACAAAAAAACCAAAACGGCGGCGTTTTAACAACTTCACAGTTACTGTATCTTACATAATAGTCCAATATTTTATATCTCTTTTCAGTTTGAACCACATTATTTATTTACTACCCCTAGTCCCCTACTCTCTCTCGCTTCCACGCCCGACTCGGACTCAAACCTGGTCCGAATTGGCTGTGTCTCTCTCCATCGCCTCCTTCTTCTCTGACAAACTCTCCTCCGTTGGTCGGAGTTTGTTTCTTCGCTCGTTCATCACAAGCTTCGTGTACTGGTAATTGTTCCATTTTTTCTAGCTATTTCGGAAAATTGGATGGAAGAAGCATCTGAAATACGCGTGTAAATGTCGCTGATTGTGTCGTTGAGGCAGAGCCATTGTTGATTCTTAGAGAAAATTTGCTCCTTTATTTCTCCAGTTTGTTAAACTCTCGATTACGCCCTTGAAATGCATTCGACCGGGAAGAGAAATTTCTTAGCTGTTATCAGATTATTGTTTACTAGTTCGAGCTTGGTCAGAAAGGCTGGTTGTAGAAATCTCATTTCTGCTACCTTTACCACCAGGTGTTCGACGTTATGCCTGAATGAATCTGAAGAATGCATTGAGGATTCTGATCTATCGTCTAGGAGAAAAAAATTTGATTATGTTGGAGAAGTTGGTGAAAAAGAGAAAGTGAGAGATATTACTAGTAGTCCTTTACAAGTTTTACGAAGATGGGGTTGTGATGATGATGAAATATCCAAGCTTTTTACTCGTAGGCCTGCTTTGCAGAGAGCCAATGTTGCTCAGTTAGAGTTTAAGTTAAGCCTTCTTAAGCCACTGGGAATCACGTCTTCAGACCTTGTGAAGATTCTTAACTGTCGTCCTAGGTTCTTTAGTTGCCGTCTTGTCCTTGATGAAAGGATCAACTACTTCATGGAGATTTTGGGGTCAAAAGAGGTGTTGCGCAGAGTCATTATCCGGAATCCGTCACTCATGTTGTATGACCTCGATGACAAGATCAAACCCGCGATAGAATACTACAAAGGGTTGGGCTTTAGCCAACAGGATCTTGTCGCAATGTTGATATCGCGACCCACGTTGATTCCAAGAACAAACTTTAACAATGAGAAGTTTGAATACATTGAGAAAACTGGAGTCACCAGAGAATCCAAGATGTTTAAATATGTTGCAGTCATCATCGGGGTCTCGAGGATGGAGACAATCGAAGAGAAAGTTAGAAACTTGGAAAAGTTTGGGTTCTCGGAAGAAGAGATTTGGCACCTGTATGGAAAATGCCCAATCCTTCTCTCTCTCTCTGTTGAGAAAGTTCAGAGAAACATGACTTTCGTCATAGCCTCGATGAAACTTCCAGCTCATTCCGTGGTTAAGCACCCTTGTTTGCTTCTCCTCAACCTCGAGTCTCGTCTAAAACCTCGTGCGGATCTCGTTAAGAGAGTCTTGGAAATGCGTCTAAAGCCATTGATAAAAGAAGTGAGCATTTTCAGAGCGGTAAGGATGAGCGAGAAACGGTTCTTGAAGGTTTATGTAATGTGTCATCCACAAGATATTGCAACCGAGCTGATGGAGTTTTACGAGAAATCCAAAAACATGAAACGTTTAGCTGAGAAATCCAAGAAATACATCCGTAAAGGATTCCCCTTTTGAATCTCTTTTTCATCTTTTGTTTCTTTGGATATGTTCATTAAAGATGTAACATTGTGTAGAATTTTCCAGCTTTATCAATGGATACTTTTGAATCGGTTCATGTTTTGGTTTAGATCAGATTAGTTAAACCGGAATAGAAAAATATCAAAACACAAAACGCGAAGAAGCACGTTTGGTGAAACGAAACGCCAAAGACGCCCTAGACGTGTCTCTCTTCCAGACCCGTTCGTGGCGGCAGTGACAAAATCCTCTTTATTGATAAAAACGTTTGCAAAGTTGCAACCTTTTTGGGTTTAGTACTTGAAGAGAATCAATCTGACAGCAAATAGTTTTGGCGTCTTTCTAACTCAACCCATCATCTCTGTTGCATTTTATCGAGAGAATATTTGAGGTGGATATGGCCTCGACCCTTTTCTCCAGAACTTTCTTGGCTGCTAGTCACCGACTGATTACTCCTTCTCTTCCGCAAAAGATCTTTAATCCAGCCACCTTTCTCAGTGTAAGTCGATATCTGATTCGCGATCTGTTCTCAATTAGCCATTCGTTTGACCACTCGTTAGCTTCTGGGTTTGAGAGTGTCTGGATTGATTTCGAGCGTTTGGATTGTTTCTATGATTTGACAGTGGTTCTACTGGGTTTTCGAGCTTTTGAAATGTTGAATAGACTATAGAGAATTGCTTAATTGTTGATGAGGTCTATGTCAATCGATGCTTTTCTTATCAAAGTTTGAAATTGGACTTATGAGTTTTGTAATCATAAATTAGGTAGTGAAGTTTTATGTGAATTGCTCAGTTTCGCCTCTCTGTATATGATTCTGACTTTTTGGTTGGTCTTCCTCTTCTTGTGTTGGTAATTGCTGAAGAGGTCACTCCACTCTCAGTTAGGCTCCGCTTCTACAGCCTATAAATCAACTACTTGGGCTCGTCGAGCTATGGCTTCTACTGGAGTTGAGACAAAAGCCGGTTACTCCACATCATCCGTATCAACCAGTGAACCTGTTGTTTCTGTTGATTGGCTTCATGCTAATCTTAGAGAGCCTGATTTGAAGGTGACTGCCCTTTCTCCTAGTTCACTTCTTGGAGAATATGTCTGCCAAACTTAAACTTACCTGTTTGTATGCTGTTCAGATTTTGGATGCTTCATGGTATATGCCGGATGAGCAGAGAAATCCGATCCAAGAATATCAGGTGAGAGTATGAACAGATAGAATTTTGAGAACTTCTTTGTTTTCACAATTGTTCAGGTTGTATTCATTCTGGATGAGCGAAACCACACTTAGTACACTATTTGATGATACTGTCGGACATAAACTGTGTCCTCTCCTATATAGGTTGCTCATATTCCCCGCGCTCTCTTCTTTGATTTGGATGGAATATCAGATCGAAAAACTAGTGTAAGTATCGCCATCTTTTCTTTTACAGAAGATGTACCCCTGCAGTTTACTTTGAAGTTTTCACTTCACATTGATATCGCTTTTATGCATAAATGAAACCTTATCGATAGATATTATCTTCTTTTGCTGCCATTTTTAAGATAGTATGTAGCTTTTTCTTATGTGAGATAAAGTAATAAGTCTGGACTCTTTAATGTTAGTATATGTTATTATGTGTTTTCATTAAGACATCTCTTTGCCCCGATCTTAAGGGAATCATCTAAAGTATTGTATGATATATTAACTACTTGTAACAGTTGCCACATATGTTGCCCACTGAGGAAGCTTTTGCTGCTGGTTGTTCTGCTCTTGGAATTGATAACAAAGATGAAGTGGTTGTCTATGATGGAAAGGGGATCTTTAGTGCAGCCCGTGTATGGTGGTGAGTTCTGGTTCTTGTTTGTTCTTTTAATCCTTTTACTTTGTCCTGAGTCTTTTTTCGAGTATTGTTATAATTGATATGTGCTTCTTTATTTTCCCCTTAAATAGGATGTTCCGAGTTTTTGGACATGAAAAAGTTTGGGTGCTCGATGGAGGTCTACCAAGATGGCGTGCATCAGGTTATGATGTTGAATCTAGTGCATCAGGTGATGCTATTCTGAAAGCCAGTGCCGCAAGTGAGGCTATAGAGAAAATTTATCAAGGACAAACCGTAAGTCACTAATTTGGATAATAGTTCTCTGGTTCGTATTTCTGTAGATTCATGATGAGTTTTGAGCAGTAAAGATGTGTTTTTTCTTCATATAAATTTTCTCTCTCGTGGTTGCACAGGTCAGTCCGATAACCTTTCAGACTAAGTTCCAGCCACATCTAGTGTGGACACTTGATCAGGTTGGCATTTCCTGAATGGTTTTGTCTTCACATTATTGTTAACTATCATTCTCTGCTTAAGAATCTTTAATTTGGTCTATATTTATACCCGTTTTTCAGAATTGTGATTGTGATATATCAATTTTACTATAGCTCAGTATGTTGGTAGATTGATGTCTGTAGATGCCTGATTTTGAGTTTGCGCTTGTGTTACAATAACTTGTTCAGACTCTTATTTTAGGTCATGACTCTCTTTGGTGAATTCACAGGTCAAGAACAATATGGAGGATCCGACTTATCAACACATAGACGCTCGTTCCAAAGCCAGGTACTATAAATGCCGAGTTATTACTTGTTTTGACTAATGGATTTTTCTCTAGGCTCCTTCACACTAATTTGATACTCAGTGTAGCATTTTGATTATTTTACGGGGTTTTTCACAGGTTTGATGGTACTGCTCCAGAACCCCGTAAGGGAATAAGAAGCGGTCATATACCTGGAAGCAAATGTATCCCTTTTCCTCAGGTAAAAGCCACCCTAAGAGAATTTGCTTCCTTCCCACACTTCCTCTGCATCTAGTCCCCAGAGTTAATGTGATAAATTCCTTCTTTCTGCAGATGTTTGATTCTTGTAACACATTGTTACCAGCAGAGGAGCTGAAGAAACGATTTGACCAAGAAGGTAAACTATTTCATCTCGAAGAATAAGTTTCACAATCTTATTTATATAAAACATTTGTAAGATCTCAAGGCTTTTTGGTGCAGATATCTCACTGGACAAGCCTATTATGGCCTCGTGTGGGACTGGTGTAACAGCTTGCATCTTGGCAATGGTAACTCCATTTATTTTATTTGAGATTATATATAAACGGAGAGAGACTGACTTAGTGACTTGCTCTGTTAGGGGCTTCACCGGCTGGGGAAAACCGACGTGCCGATCTATGATGGGTCGTGGACTGAATGGGCGACACAACCAGACTTGCCCATAGAGAGTGTTGAATCTTCTTCATGAAAGTCTCCACCGTAAAGGCTAGCGACAAGATTACAAGCCACAGACGGAAATAATTATCATGTTTAAGTTGAGGGATTTGTTTGAAGTTAATCATAATCCTGGCTTTAAATTTGCCTCAACCCTCAAGCCGAAGAGGACTGTATCTATAGAACTTGGAACTTTTCCTTTTCGTTTCTGGATTCATCTTCTCAGATAACAAAAGGTTGTTTTCTGTGTTTTCTTTCTAATAAAATCAAGAACCAGGAAATTTCTCAACGATTCTTAAACAGAGATCCTGAAACAATAATAATAAACACTTTTTCTTTAGCAGATGGTTAACGTTCAGATATTGATGTCATTACGAGTGAAGCGAAGCAAAAGGTTACGCGAGAGAGACATAAACTCGTTTCATTACACTATAAATTATTGTATATATATTAAATCAATAGAAGCATATTAAAAACGACCGCGTGGCCTAATGGATAAGGCGCTCGCCTCCGGAGCGGGAGATTGTGGGTTCGAGTCCCACCGTGGTCGTTAATTTTTTTTCACAGCCTTTTGGAAGGATATCTGAGATGTTGTTAAAGCTGGCTGAGATATCTTAAAATCAGAAACACGGATGCGTGGACAAAATCATAAAACTCTTAACTATGTCCTATTCAAGAAAATCCTCAAGTTCCTGCGAGCACAGGTTGATCAGTGGAAGAAACGTAAGTTAAGGGATATGACGACAGTTTCACCATTTGCATATTATAGCACAAGACACTCTCTACCAAACATATAGCAAAATCTCCTTCATTAGGAGGAATATGAGCAAACACCAATACACAAGATAGGATAAAGGTCTGAAATATGCATAAGTAGTAGCACACCATCATTTACCTGCCCCCAAAATCACAAATAGTATAACCTTATGGTTTTCTCTTTCGGAAAATGGACCATCATCTATGAGAACACGACAGCACAAATAGTATAACATTAATGCCAAGCATACTCAACAGGTTATCATCGAGTAGAATTACAACCCTTGTCAATCAATCGGAAGAGGTAAGAGGAAGGAAGGAAAACTACAGATTCAAAATAAAACCCATCAATTTTATTGCCACACTAAATTGTTATTGATACAAACAATACAAGAGCTTATTTAATTCATTAAATCGAAAAGATTTATTGATCAGATTCTCAAGTGTTGCAAGCGATCCTTTACTTCCGCTTCAGCTTTAGCTTTCTTTTTCTTTGCTCGGCGTTTGACTGCAAGTTCCTCAAACCTCTTCATCCCAGTTTTGAACATCATCTTCACCAAAAGCTCAGGTTGGCCTCTCACAAAATACTCATGTCCACATTCTCATTGCTCTGACTCCTTAATTCTTCTAAAGCCCAGTCGTCAACAACAAAAACAAGATGAGAGACGATTCCAAACTCGGAGATATAATCTTTGTATGTATATATATACATACAATAAAACTTACATGTAAGTTGAGTTCGGTCATAAACTCCAAGTAATGTCTGCCAAATTCTATCGATTTCGGCAGAACTTCTCGGTGAAGCGCTTCCAGATTCCAACGATGAAGCTATTGTGGCTTTTGCTCCACGAGATAATTGGATCCAATTATGGATCATCCACGACATTGTATCTTCTTGTAGAATGTACTCAACATAACTTCAAACAAGAAATCATGTAATTTGCATCACTAAAGCTCTCTTTTGTGTTGCTTACTGCAGTGAACTCCCTTCCGTAGGTATAATATGAGTAACATTAATCACCAACACAAGATAAAGGCCTGGAATCTGCACAAGTTGTGGCCCTGAAATTGCAAATAGCCACCTTATGGTTTTCTATAACACCAAGACAATATTTAGCATAGATAGAAGTCCAGCGTTACTAGGATTACCAGTAGACTGATTAGCACATATCGAACCTTCTACATCAGAGGAGTTCATACTTAGTAGTCCTAAAAGGCATGAATGAAAAAGAGTTTGGTCCAATATCGGGAAAGTTTCAAGACTTGCATCAAGTAATACATGAACGAGAGAAAAGCAAGGCAAGTAAGAAAGAACTGCAAAAGCGAAAAAGGTAACAAGGAACGACTGGCAGATCAAAGCGATCCTCGAATACTGCAACGGCATAGACACTCCTGTAAACTCCACAAAAAGTGCTTCCCATGATAACTTCAGTAAAAGCATATCCTTCTTCTTTCAGGATTAAAGTCAACTTCAGAACACTCCAAAGACAACGCTTCCCATGAAAACTTAACAAACTGCAACCGAAAATAGGCTTCAATGTGTGACAGAGCAAATGAAGGATTAAGAGATAAGAAGTTGAACATCACTTTCTCAATTTTCACTGATTCACCTGAGGGGATTTCAAAAGAATAATCCATGAGATTAAGCCTCACCTAAAATCCACTGACAACATTTTACATCACCCAAACAAAATGAAGTGAGAGACTTCATTATCAAATGTCTACAGAACCATTAAACCAGCTACAACCCAGGAATAAAGAAACCTCAGAACTCAGAAGTAGGGAGCATTATCATCAAAACCAAGAGGCTCTTCATCTTCTATGAGCCTGCCCTCAAGAGGTCACACTACCAGCAAGAATCACTTATGTTATCAATAATAAACAATGACATCTGTGATTCATACCTACCAAATTCTGAGAACGGCAACATACATATACCCTTGCTAACAAGTGTGAAAGAACCTACAAAAACACTAAGTATCTCATTGTGGGAAAGTAGTTTAATGACTAGAAGGCGAAAAACTGAGTCATTGCTGCAAAACTGAGAATCATCATCAAAGGTACAGAAGACAAATCTTCAAATCGGTAGAAAGTATGGTAGAGAAGTAAACCCAGAAGAAGATTAGCTCAAAACACCTGAATCCAACCAGAGATGGAACCTCCAAGTTCATCCCTGTTGAGACAACCACGGTCCACGGTTGAAACTTGTTTTTCCTTCCTCGGCAATCAACACTATAGATATCAATAGAAATAAGCCACCTCATAAACTCATGATGTAACAGATATAGGGCGATGTAGGCAAGCAGGCCGAAACAGAACTTCCACTGCAACATCCAAACTCCTATGTGAAGACAAACTCCTATGTGAAGATAATGATTTCATCTGAAGCAGAAGAGATTACCATAGAGAAGATGCAGATTACATAACCAGAAAGGGAAAACAGATAAGGGAAGAAAAGCTGATTACATCCATCCCTCGTTGCCAATAAATCTAGGCGAACAGGTCGAAACAGAATCGTCCTAGCATCATCCAAATTCCTATATGAAGATAATGAATTCATGTAGAAAGAGTAGATCTCGAGCCGAAGTGATTAGCATTTAAACCATAGGAAAATGCAGAGCATAGAACCAGAAATAGAGACATCTCCAATGAAAAGAGGACTGTAGATGAAAATTTCGAGAAAAATAGATCAAAGTAGAACTTGCCACCTTTGCATCCTCAACATACCTATATAGGGGAGCGGAGCACTTCACATACATAAAAACAAGCCATCACTAATATAGATGTAGCATGAGAGATAACACCAACAGAGATAAAGGGGAAAGAATCCATTTAGTAAACCTGAACCTTTTCCCTTTTATAAGCTTGAATATCTATAACAAAAGACAGGGCCTTAGGCTTAAAACAGAAATGCCAACATCGCTACGAAAATCTACCTTTAACCTGAAAAATCAAAAATCAAGTCATGTTGAGAACTCCCTGATGGTACAGTCCAGACCTCAGGCCAAGCCTTCTCCATCAGAGGAGCTCAGAGATAGATATCCTAAGATATTTGAAAATGCTCAGTACAAAAACTACTTAAAAGGACAAGGTATAAGAACAAACTCGTTTGGAAGGAATATATGATCATCTTTCAAGTGTGTACACAGCAGAGAAACGTAGTGAAGTGATTGGTGAAGAAAATTCTGGGAAACATAAGACACAGAGGACAAATCATACCTCACTGACAATAATAGCCAATATTAGATAAAACAATTAGGGGGAAAAAAGTGTGTAGATGAGAAGTAACCAGAAACACAAAATTAAACTCATACCATCCTTCCCTCCAACAATGCCTTGACCTCTACGATTTAAAACGACAAAAACATCAGGTAATAGGGAAATTAAAAACCTTAAAAAGAAAACAAAGGGAGATAAGACACCGCCAGAAAGGTAACAGGAACCACGACAGATCAAAGATATCTTTCAGAATACACTGAGACAGAACTAGCCTTCTTTGCATCTTCAAAAAACCTAAAAGAATGGGACACTTAACATAAAAAAAAACACCGTCACAAGCATAAGAGAGTAGGATCAAACACTATAAATAGAGAGAAAGAGGAATAGACCAGTTAACCAGGGCGTATGTTAGAACAAATAGATTGCAACAGATCCCGGAGGCAAAGAGGAACAAAACCTGAATAAACCACATGAGAGGAGCTAAGACATAGCATTACTGAGAAACTTGAAGACTTCAATAGAATAACTACTTATAAAAAGGACAAGAGATAGGAAAAAACTCGTCTGCAAGGAATATATGTTCATCTTTCATCTGAATGTGTACACAGAAGAGAAACAGACTGAATTGATTGATGAAGAGAATCTGGAAAACACAACAAGACACAGAGAACGAAATCATACCTCACCAACATTAGCCAATATTAAATAAAACAATAATTAGACCAAAAGTTGTATAGAAGAGAAGAAACCAAAAACACCAACTCATACGTAAACCATCCTCCCTCCAACAATGCCTTCAACATCTACACAATCTAACACGTAGAAATTTCTCCAGAAATTCAGAAAAGAAAAGAAATCAGGTAATCTAAGAACTCCAAAAAGGAAGCAAAGGGAAAGAAGAAACCGCCAGAAAGTAAAAGGGAGCGACGACAGATCAACCACATCCTTCAATTAGCAGAGACGAAATAGAACAGAGGTAATTGTGGTTAGATAAAACAGATGTAACAAGAGAAATCAGACGAAACCTAAATCGATGACAGAGAAGAATGAGAGATTTATCGGAGCAATTCCGGTGCCTCGACGATCTGCAACCAATAGAGATGATATTTACCGCTTATATAGAAGAAAAAAACGGCATAGGAATTAAAAATTTGGAATAGAAGGGACAAAAGATCCTAAGAAACCGCGTGACAAGGATCAATCAAAGCCATCACCGATCAATCATAGCATCCTCCACAATCTAAATCAACAATAAAACGAGGAGCAAATAACATGAATTAGAAAGACCACTTGATGCAGTTTATAAACCAAAACCTAGAAAATCAATTAATCAGTGAGAAGAGAAAACTCAGAAGCGAGGACGAAGATCGGATCAGAATTCGCTTGAAGACGTATCCTAGAGAAAACGCGTGACAAAAATCCAGAAAAAAACAATCACCGATCGATCATAGCCTCATCCACACTCTACAACAACAGAATCGAAAGCGATGATCGGATCATAATTAGCTTCCAAAAAAACTGCGAGACGAGACGAATAAGAAACGTAGAGAAGAAAACAAAAATCAGAGACGCGTAAGGAAGAAGAACACCCCCTGAAGACGTAGCAGCATAGAGAAGCCCCGTGAAAACATAAGATCCATCAAATCCATCCCTGAACGATCAAATCATCGAACAACAATCTAGAATAACAGAGGGAAAAGTAAATCGCATGAACATAAAAAGCCATCGATGCAATTTAGAAACAAACCCTAGAAAAATCAAATATCGATGGAAAATCCAGAAGAAGGAACGATGATCGATTCAAACAAATCAGAGACGCGTTTAGAAGAATATCACCAGCGAACGCGTAGAGAAAACTTATTCAGGAAAGGAAGAAGATGTGTGGTTGAAAGGTAAAGATGGAGAAAGAGGAGAGCATTATTTATAGATGAGGTATGAAAGCAATTGACGGTTGAGATTTGATCATGTAAATTTCAACGGTGAAGATTAAATTATAAAGTCGGTAGTCAAAACGCTTTGATTTTTTCCAGCTGGCGTTCGTTGACTGCTGACTGCTGTCTTTCCCTTTTTTCCAACACGCATTTCCTTTTTGCTATTTAAAGATTCCAATTTGCTATCATGTCCGGCCCAACTAGATATATCAAAATGTTTGGGCCTAGGCGCCTGAATTATTTCACTAATTTCCTTTTTTTTTGCTATCAATGCTATGCCATTATCAGTATTTTTTATTTTTAAAAAAATATATATCAAATAAAAGATTTAGCATTCAACAACACTTTCCTCAAATCTTTCCATCAATTCTCGCAGAAAACTTACTAAAATTTCCAATCCGATATTTATGCTACCATTGAATTGCTATCAACATTCCATTTTCTATTCCACATAAACAAAATCTCTAACAATGCGATTTTCAGAAACAAACTGATGACGCCATTTTTAACAATTGTTAGGATTAGTCAAATATCCTCTTCGACTCGAAATTTAAATTGATACTTTTACTTTATAGATTTTTTTTTTTTTACAAATAGTGGAAATGAAATCATGATTTATAAAAAAAAAATTCCCTCAAAATTATACACTTCATAT